>Ga0308159_1000175_pt1 | contig 212785 bp, 179 predicted proteins | sample PhyCR1_FD_201040 | JGI IMG/M metagenome (GOLD analysis project Ga0308159, IMG submission 201040) | Phyllosphere microbial communities from UC Gill Tract Community Farm, Albany, California, United States - DLSLC.R1 | ecosystem: Host-associated > Plants > Phyllosphere > Unclassified | place...
TTAGTAAACCAGGTTTGAGAAACTATGCTGGTGTTGAAAATATGCCAAGAGTATTAAACGGTTTAGGTATCGCAATCTTATCTACTTCTAAAGGTGTAATGACTGATAAAGAAGCAGCCAAATTAAACATTGGTGGTGAGGTATTGTGTCACGTTTATTAATATTAGGAGAACAGCACAATGTCAAGAATAGGAAAAGCCCCAATTACAATCCCTTCAGGTGTTACCATTACAGTATCTAACGATAATGTAGTAAGTGTAAAAGGCCCTAAAGGTGAATTAACACAAGCAGTAGATTCAGATATCACTGTAAGTCAAGAAGATGGAATTTTAACAGTTCAACGTCCATCAGAACAAAAGAAACACAAAGCATTACACGGTTTATATCGCTCTTTGCTTAATAACATGGTTATTGGTGTTACAGAAGGTTATAAATTAACTCAAGAATTAGTAGGTGTTGGTTACCGTGCTACAAACACTGGTAATACATTAGATCTAGTTTTAGGTTACTCTCACCATTATGTATTTCAATTACCAGAAGAGATTAAAGTAACTACATCATCAGAAAAAGGTCAGACTCCTAAAATTATTTTAGAAAGTATTGACAAGCAATTGATCGGCCAGGTAGCAGCGAAAATTCGTTCGTTACGTGCACCAGAGCCATATAAAGGTAAAGGTATCAAGTTTGTAGGTGAAGTGTTAAGAAGAAAAGCAGGTAAATCAGCGTCTAAAAAATAGTAATCATGGCAGGTAAAAAATTATCAAGAAGAGATCGTATTAAAAAAGGGATCAGAAAAAGACTTACTGGTTCTACCGAACGTCCAAGGTTATCTGTATTTAGAAGCAATAAAGGGATTTATGCGCAGGTAATTAACGATATAACTGGTACAACAATAGCTTCAGCATCATCTTTATCAAAAGATTTTTCTGGAACAGGTAACAAAAGTGACCAATCAGTAGCAGTAGGTAAATTAGTAGCTGAAAAAGCAATTGCTGCTGGTGTTAAAGAAGTTGTTTTCGATAGAAATGGCTACTTATACCACGGTCGTGTAAAATCGTTAGCAGAAGGTGCTCGCGAGGCTGGTCTAGTATTTTAATCTGAAGAAAAAGTAAGATGTCAACTATCAATATAAAAAGAGTAAAAACCACCGATATCGAATTAAAGGATCGTTTGGTTAGTATACAACGTGTTGCCAAAGTAACTAAAGGTGGTCGTACTTTCAGCTTTTCAGCAATTGTTGTTGTTGGAGATGAAAACGGTGTTGTTGGTTTCGGTTTAGGTAAAGCGAAAGAGGTAACTGAAGCAATTGCAAAAGGTGTGGATGATGCTAAAAAGAATTTAGTAAAAGTGCCTATTTTAAATGGTACTGTTCCTCACGAACAAATTGGTAAATTCTCAGGTGGTTTTGTTTTAATTAAACCAGCTGCAGTAGGTACCGGAGTAATTGCTGGTGGTGCAATGCGTGCTGTATTAGAGAGTGCTGGCGTGCATAACGTATTGGCAAAATCTAAAGGTTCATCTAACCCACATAACGTGGTAAAAGCAACTGTTGATGCATTAACTAAAATGCGTGATGCTTATACAGTAGCTCAAACTCGTGGTATAGATTTAAACAAAGTATTTAACGGATAATATCATGGCTAAAATCAAAATAACACAAGTAAAAAGCGTTATCGACAGAAGCGAGCGCCAAAAGAGAACCGTTCAGGCTTTGGGTTTATCTAAAATGAACCAAAGTGTAGAGGTTGAAGCTACACCGCAAATTATCGGTATGGTTCGCGCAGTGAATCACCTGGTAGCAATCGAAGCGATTTAAGAGAATTACTAAATGAATGAGTTTTGAGTGCGTGAATGAGTATATTGCAAACATTCAAACATTCAAAATTCAATCATTATTTATTTATCGTTGTACCTGTTTAGTGAAAGCGAAGGGCAACACAAATTCAAAAAGATGAATTTAAATACTTTAAAACCTGCAAAAGGTTCTACAAAAAACAGCAAGAGAATTGGTCGTGGTACAGGTTCTGGTCGTGGTGGTACTTCAACCCGTGGTCACAAAGGTGCGGGTTCTCGTTCTGGTCACAAAACTAAAATCGGTTTTGAAGGTGGTCAAATGCCTTTACAACGTCGTGTGCCTAAAGTTGGTTTCAAACCAATTAACCGTACAGAATATGTTGGTGTAAACTTAGACGTATTGCAAACTTTAGCTGAAAAACACAGCTTAACAACAATCGATTTCGCTGCTCTCCAAGCGCATGGTTTAGCTTCAAAAAATGACTTAGTTAAAATTTTAGGTCGTGGTGAAGTGAAAGCAAAATTAGAGATTACTGCTCATGCGTTTTCTGCAACCGCACAAAAAGCTATTGAAGCTGCAGGTGGTTCTATTGTAAAATTGTAATTATTAAATGAAGAAGCTATTTACTACTTTAAGTAATATCTGGAAAATTCAAGAATTAAAAGAGCGTATCTTGTTTACGCTCTTAATTCTTTTGGTATACCGTTTCGTATCTCACGTGGTTTTACCAGGTGTGGATCCAACTGCTTTAGATGCTAACGAAAAATCTGGACTTTTAGGCATACTTGATATGTTTGCCGGAGGTTCTTTCTCGCGTGTGTCTATCTTAGCGTTGGGCGTAATGCCTTATATCTCTGCGTCTATCGTGGTGCAACTGTTAGGTATTGCTGTTCCTTCTTTCCAAAAAATGCAGAAAGAGGGCGAAAGTGGTAGAAAGAAAATGAACCAGATCACTCGTTACCTAACGGTAGCGATCACAATCGTTCAATCTGTAGGTTATGTTAAAACACAGGTTCCGGCAGAAGCTATTTTGTTACCGAATACTTTATTCTTAGTGTTATCTACGTTTGTATTAACAGCAGGTACATTATTTGTAATGTGGTTAGGTGAAAAAATTACTGATAAAGGAATTGGTAACGGAACATCTTTAATTATCATGACTGGTATTATCGCCCGTTTACCACAGGCAATCAGCCAGGAATTTAGTGCTCGTGTGGGTTCTGCCAGTGAAGGTGGAGGTCCGGTAGCGCTTGTCTTAGAGATAGTTGCTTTATTTGCAGTAGTAATGTTTACCATTTTAATTGTTCAGGGTGTACGTAAAGTACCTGTACAATACGCTAAAAAAATTGTTGGTAACCGTCAATTTGGTGGTGTTCGTCAGTACATTCCGTTAAAGGTAAATGCTGCTGGTGTTATGCCTATCATCTTTGCTCAGGCATTAATGTTCATTCCCGGTGCCTTAATGCAGTTTGTTCCGTCATTACAAGGTTCATGGTTGGTTCAGTTCAGCAATACAACATCATTAGCTTATAGCTTAACATTCGCTTTTTTAATTATCGCATTTACTTTCTTCTATACTGCAATAACAGTAAATCCAACTCAAATGAGTGATGATATGAAGAAAAATGGTGGTTTTATTCCTGGTGTTAAACCGGGTTTTGCAACATCAACTTTTATTGATGACGTAATTTCTAAAATCACATTCCCAGGTGCGGTATTTTTAGCAATCATTGCTATTCTGCCTTCGTTAGCGGTTAAATTTGGTATTAAACAAGAGTTTGCACATTTCTTTGGTGGTACTTCATTATTAATTTTAGTAGGGGTAGTTTTAGATACGCTTCAACAAATTGAAAGCTATTTATTAATGCGTCACTATGATGGTTTAATGAAAACAGGTAGAGTTACTGGTAGAACAGGAGTTCCTGCAGCTAGTAGCAACGCAGCTTTGTAAATATTAATTAGTGAATTTTGAATGATAGAATGAATGAATGCTCATCCAGCTATTCATTCATTCAAAATTCAATCATTCAAAACTAGAATTAAATGTCTAAAATTTATTACAAGTCTCTTGAGGAGATCGAGTTAATAAGAGAAAGTTCCATGCTTGTTTCTAAAACTTTAGCTGAAGTAGCAAAGGTGATAAAGGCTGGCATGACTACTATTGAACTGGATAAACTGGCTTATGAGTTTATAAGTGATCATGGCGCAATTCCGGCTTTCTTAAATTACAATGGTTTCCCAAACTCTTTATGTATTTCTCCAAATGAACAAGTTGTTCATGGGTTTCCAAGTAAATACATTATAGAAGAAGGAGACTTAATTTCGGTAGATTGTGGCGTAATTAAAAACAACTATTTCGGTGATTCTGCTTATACTTTCTCGATCGGAGAGATCGATGCGGAAAAACAGAAACTTGTAGAGGTTACAAAGCGTTGTCTGGAATTAGGTATCGAGAAAGCTGTTGTAGGGATGCGTATTGGCGATATCGGCTTTGCAGTTCAGCAATATGCAGAAACCAATGGTTTCGGAGTAGTAAGAGAACTTGTTGGGCATGGCGTTGGTGTAAAACTTCACGAAAAGCCTGAAGTTCCTAATTATGGAAAGCGTGGAGCAGGGCCAAAACTTGAAGAAGGAATGGTAATTGCAATCGAGCCCATGATTAATGCAGGTGTTGCCGGTGTTAAATTCCATAACGATGGGTGGACGGTAACCAGTAAAGACAATAAGCCATCGGCACATTTTGAACACACAGTGGCCATAAAAAGGGGCAAAGCAGAAGTTTTATCAACCTTTTCTATAATAGAAGAAGTTTTACAACAAAAAAAATAAATAATTAAAATTTTTTATTTAATTTTGCAACCCTGTTTAGAAGCAGCTAATTAAGTAACAATCAACAAAATATGGCTAAACAAGCCTCAATTGAACAAGACGGAGTAATCAGAGAAGCATTGTCTAATGCAATGTTCCGGGTAGAACTTGAAAACGGACACGAGATTATTGCCCATATTTCAGGTAAGATGAGGATGCACTACATCAAAATCCTTCCTGGTGACAAAGTAAAATTAGAGATGTCTCCTTATGATTTAACAAAGGGACGCATCACTTATAGATATAAATAAAATGAAAGTTAGATCATCAATTAAAAAACGTAGCGCTGATTGCAAGATTATTCGCCGTAAAGGTAAACTTTACGTTATCAACAAGAAAAATCCTAAATACAAGCAACGTCAAGGGTAATTTTAAAATATTGTAATGATCCGTACAACGGTGGCCCGCCGTTCGGAATTACTTAAAAAATAAACAAATATGGCAAGGATTTCAGGTATTGATTTACCAAGAAACAAAAGAGGAGAGATTGGTTTAACTTATATCTACGGAATAGGAAGAACTACTGCACAACGTATTTTAACTACTGCAGGCATCGACTTAAACAAAAAAGTACAAGACTGGTCTGATGATGAGTTATCAGCAATCCGTACAATGATTAACGATGAAATTAAAGTAGAAGGTGCTTTACGTTCAGAGGTTCAGTTAAACATCAAACGTTTAATGGATATTGGTTGTTACCGCGGTTTACGTCATAGAAAAGGTTTACCTTCTCGTGGTCAGCGTACTAAAAACAACTCACGTACTCGTAAGGGTAAGAGAAAAACAGTTGCTAACAAGAAAAAAGCTACTAAGTAGAAAAAATTAATGATTGAATAATAGAATGATGAGTGATTGAATCTTTTTACATTCTCTCACTAAGCACTCAAACATTCTCTCATTATAGTAATATAAAACATGGCTAAGAGTAAAAAAGTAACAAAAAAACGTATCGTTGTAATTGAGTCTGTTGGACAGGCGCATATCAATGCTACCTTCAATAACATCATCGTTACCTTAACAAACAACGGCGGACAAACCATTTCATGGTCTTCTGCTGGTAAAATGGGCTTTAAAGGTTCTAAAAAGAACACGCCGTATGCAGCTGGTCAAGCAGCCTCAGATTGCGGTAAAGTTGCGTTTGATTTAGGTTTACGTAAGGTTGAAGTGTTTGTAAAAGGTCCGGGTTCAGGTCGTGAATCTGCAATCAGAACTTTGCAAGTAGCAGGTATCGAAGTAATGTCTATTAAAGATATCACTCCACTTCCTCACAACGGATGTCGTCCTCCTAAAAAGAGAAGAGTTTAATTAATTTTAAAGCTAAGAATCTTCGGTTACAGGCCGAATGATACTTTAAAACAGAAAAAAAATGGCAAGATATACAGGCCCAAAATCAAAAATCGCCCGTAAATTCAGAGAACCAATCTTCGGTCCTGATAAGGTGTTAGACAGAAAAAATTATCCTCCTGGGCAACATGGCTCATCAAAAAGAAGAGGAAAACAATCTGAATATGCTATCCAGTTAATGGAGAAACAAAAAGTAAAATATACTTATGGTGTATTAGAAAAACAATTCAGTAACTTGTTTAAAAAAGCATCTTCACGTGCCGGTATTACCGGTGATAACTTACTTCAGTTATTAGAGGCACGTTTAGATAATACAGTTTACCGCTTAGGTATTTCAACAACCCGTTCTGGTGCACGCCAGTTAGTTAGCCATAAACACGTTACTGTGAATGGTGAAGTTGTAAATATCCCTTCATATCAGTTAAAAGCTGGTGATGTGGTTGCTGTTCGTGAAAAATCGAAATCTTTAGAATCAATTAGTAACTCAGTTGCAGGTAGAACAATTAATAAGTTCGCTTGGTTAGAGTGGAACGCCAGTGAATTAACAGGTAAGTTCTTAACCTATCCACAACGTGATGAGATTCCTGAAAACATTAAGGAAAACTTAATCATCGAGTTATACTCAAAGTAATAAATAAGATAGTTAATTACCTCGAAAGGGTAATTAACTTTTTTCTTGTTACTATATATTCAATAACGAATTTAAAAAAATATAAATGGCAATTTTAGCATTTCAGAAACCAGACAAAGTGATCATGCAGAAATCAACCGATTTCGATGGCACATTTGAATTTCGTCCTTTAGAGCCCGGTTTCGGTGTAACAATTGGTAATGCCTTAAGAAGAATATTACTTTCTTCATTAGAAGGTTATGCTATTACTACTATTCGTTTTTCAGGAGTTTCTCATGAATTTTCTACCATGAAAGGTGTTGTAGAGGATTTAACTGATATCATCTTAAACTTAAAACAAGTTCGTTTTAAGAAAACTGGCGATTCAGGTGATTCTGAAAAAGTTTTTATCATCGTGAATGGTCAGGATCAGTTTAAAGCTGGTGATATCACTAAATTCTCTAACAATTTTACAGTTTTAAACCCTGAGCACGTAATTTGCAACATGGATAAATCTGTTACTTTGGAAGTGGAATTAACCATCAATAAAGGACGTGGTTATGTACCTGCTGAAGAAAATAAAGTTGCTGATGCTGTTGTAGGTGTTATTGCAATTGATTCGATTTATACTCCGATGAAAAATGTAAAATACACGATCGAAAACTTTCGTGTTGAGCAAAAAACGGATTATGAGAAATTGGTATTAGATATCTCCACTGATGGTTCTATTCATCCAGAAGAAGCACTAAAAGAGGCGGCTAAGATTCTTATCCAACACTTTATGCTATTCTCTGATGAGAACTTAGTATTGGAATCTCAGGCTAAAGAAGAAACTAAAGAAGTTGATGAGGAAATTTTACACATGCGTAAAATCCTTAAAACTGAATTGGTAGATATGGATCTTTCAGTTAGAGCATTAAACTGCTTAAAAGCTGCTGATATTCGTACTTTAGCTGATTTAGTTTCTTACGATGTTGCTGATATGTTAAAATTCAGAAATTTCGGTAAAAAATCTTTAACAGAGATTCAGGAACTAGTAAAATCAAAAGGTTTGTCATTCGGTATGAACCTGTCTAAATTTAAATTAGACGAAGAATAAAAATAGTCATGAGTTCGGAGTCAAGAGTCTTGAGTCCGATTCTTATCTATAAATAATAATTTTTCATAGTATATAATTCCCTCAGCTTAACTGCAAAGAGACGGTATATACTTTATAACACTCGAAATGAGACACGGTAAAAAACACAATCACTTAGGTAGAACTACCTCACACAGAAAAGCGATGTTAGCTAATATGGCTTCATCACTAATTTTGCACAAAAGAATTACCACAACTTTAGCTAAAGCAAAAGCTTTACGTGTATATGTTGAGCCAATTATCACTAAATCAAAAAATGATACTACTCACTCACGTCGTACAGTATTTGCTTACTTACAAGATAAAGAAGTAGTAACGATTTTATTCCGCGAAATTGCTGAGAAAGTAGCAAATCGTCCAGGTGGTTATACTCGTATCATTAAATTAAACAACCGTTTAGGTGATAACGCTGAAATGGCTTTAATTGAATTGGTAGATTATAATGAAGTTTATGGTAAAGATGTAGAAGCTAAAGAAGAGAAGAAAACAACTCGTCGTGGTAGAAGTAAAGCTGCTGCTGCTCCAAAAGCAGAAGAAGCGAAAGCTGAAACTACTGAAGTTGCTCCAGAAACTACTACTGAAGAAGCTCCTGCTACTGAAGAACCAAAAGGAGAATAATATATTCAACTTTAAAAGTTTAGAAAGTCCTGTTCGAAAGATCAGGACTTTTTTTGTTTTCTTGTCATCCTGAACGAATTAAAGAATCTTTATGCCATGAAATATTGACCTGAACAAGGTGATGAGTCTAGATTAACTAAATTTGTAGGCATATCAGGTTTCTGTGGTAATGAGAAAGAAATTCTTCACTGGGTTCATAAAAATAACACCAATGAGCAAATCACTTTCTTCAGTTTGCGTTTTGTAATTAACTCAACCTCTAGATCATGCTAACCAATGAACTATTGCCTAATGAACCAATAAACCAAACCAACCAGACGTTTGTCTCATTTTTTCATTACATAGCATTATTTCGGGGAGGTATTTATAAATTAGCCTAAAACAAACTGATCATGAAATTTAGGCTTTTTCTTTTGTTCTGTGTATTCTGGCAGCTATCTCTTAATGCACAAATTCTAAAATATATTAACGGAAATAATTCCTGGAATCCAGATTCATTGGGTAACCATCGGGTTGTGCTTCAATTTACAGGTATGGGGAAAATTGCGCATGCAAAAATCGATTGGCGCAGGAGGGATGAACATCCCGAACTGAAAGGAATCATTATTCAAGATGCTACTGGTAAAACTATTTCAATTACCGGAACAGATAAATTTACAAGAGAAAGCGCTGATATTTATTTTGAAACTTCAGGTACGGGTAAATATTATTTATATTACCTTCCCTATAAAAACGAGGGTAGAAGTAATTATCCAAAAGGTGTTTATATAATACCTAAACAGGCTGACCAAAGCTGGTTAACAAAAGCAAAGCAGGTAAGGGTAAATACCTCGGTTTTAGCGCTCCAATCTATCGACGCTTTTAACTCTTTCTATCCAATGGAAGTAATTGCTACCAGTAAGGAAACATCGGCTATAAAAGCTAAATATCCATCAGAAGATTTTATTGTATTTCCTGAAGATAGAATGTATCCGATTAAGATGCAAAATGATCTGCCCTACCGCTGGATCCAAAAAGAGGCTTCAAATTCCTTTATAGGTACAGCAAGTAAAGGCGAGAACTATGCCTTTCAACTAGGGGTATTTGCTTTAAAAGATTTAAAAGATGTAACCGTAACCTTTGGCGATTTAAAAACAAGTACTGGAAAAATAATTTCTTCAGAATATATCAACTGTTTAAATACCAATGGGATAAGTTATGATAATAAGCCCTTGATTCAAACTGTACATGTAGCATCGGGTAAAATACAACCGATGTGGATTACTGTAGATATTCCTAAAAATACAACTGCTGGTATTTATGCTGGTAAATTTACGGTTAGGGCTAATGGTAAATCTAAAGTCGTTAATGTGAGTATCTCAGTTAAAAATCAGGTATTGGCCGATGCGGGTGTAGGAATGCCAAATAAACAAACCCGTTTAACCTGGCTAAATTCTACATTGGCACAATCAAATACAGTGGTTGCACCTTATACACCGCTAACAGTTAATGGTAACGTAATCGCGCTTTTAGGTAGAAAGTTTGAAATTAATACAGATGGTTTTCCAAAGCAAATTCAAACCTTTTTCAATACCGAAATGACAGGTTATAATGAAAAACCTAATAATCTGTTATATGAACCGATACATTTTCATTTTTATAATACACCTAAAACTCAGGAAAAATTTGTTCCGAGCAATTTTCAGATTACCAATAAAGAAGCTGGAACTGTAAAATGGACTGCATCCAATACTTCGCCAAATCTCCAAATGGATGTTGAAGGTACTTTGGAATTTGACGGATACATTCACTATGTAGTAAAGGTTACTGCCTTAAAAGATGTGGAGTTTAGTAATGTCGATTTTCATATTCCGTTTGATAAGGGTTCTACTAAGTATCTGATGGGCTTGGGTGAAAAAGGCGGGGTTAGACCAGATACTGTAAAATGGAAGTGGGATGTAGCTCATAAAAATCAAGATGCCGTTTGGATTGGGAATGTAAATGCTGGCTTATACTACAACTTAAGAGATGAGAACTATGTTCGCCCGCTAAATACCAATTTCTATCTGCAGAAACCCTTATTATTACCTAAATCATGGGGCAATGAAAATAGAGGAGGTATTCAGATCAATGTTAAAGGTAGCTCTATGCTTGCTGATAACTTTACAGGAGCGAGGACAATGAAGGTGGGCGATGTGCTTTATTATAATTTTAATTTGTTGATTACTCCCTTTCACTTAATTGATACCGATTTTCAATGGGATAATCGCTTTTATCATAAGTATGGAGATTTAGATTCAATTAAATCAAAAGGTGCAACTGTAGTTAATATTCACCATGCTACGCCAATTAATCCCTGGATCAACTATCCATTTATCGAATCGAAAAAGATGAAGAGTTATATTGATAATGCACATTCAAAAGGATTAAAAGTGAAAATTTATAATACTGTTCGTGAACTTTCGAACCATGCCTATGAATGGCCAGCTTTAAGAAGTTTAGGTACTGAAGTTTATTCTCCAGGTAAAGGTGGTGGTTTTAGCTGGTTACAGGAGCACTTAGATTCTAATTATATCGCTGCCTGGTTTGTGCCTGAGATAAAAGATGCAGCAATTATCAACAGTGGGATGAACCGTTGGCATAATTATTATGTTGAAGGGATGAACTGGCTTGTGAATAATGTGGGTATTGATGGCGTATATCTTGATGATGTAGCATTTGACCGCGTTACAATGAAGCGTATTAAACGTGTGTTAACACAAAATAATCACCCTGGCATTATTGATCTTCATTCTGCTAACCAATATAATAAGAATGATGGTTTTAATAATAGTGCTATATTATATCTGGAGCATTTTCCCTATCTCAATCGGTTATGGTTTGGTGAATATTTTGATTACCAAAAAAATAATCCAGACTTCTTTTTAACAGAAGTAAGTGGAATTCCATTTGGTTTAATGGGAGAGATGCTGCAGGATGATGGGAACCCCTGGAGAGGAATGATTTATGGCATGACGAGCCGACTCGGCTGGTCGGATAAAAGTGATCCAAAACCACTTTGGAAAGCTTGGGATAATTTCGGTATAAAAGGATCTGAGATGATTGGTTACTGGAGCGAGAATTGTCCGATAAAAACGGATAATGTTAAAGTATTAGCCACGGTTTACAAGCAAAAAGGTAAAACAATGATTGCGTTAGCCAGTTGGGATGAAAATGATGTAAAAGTTAATTTAACTATAGACTGGATTAAGTTAGGTTTAGCTGCCGATAAAGTAAAAATAAATGCACCGGCGATTGATCAGTTTCAGACTGAAGGCAATTATCCAGAGGGAAAATCGATTCCTATTCAAAAAGGGAAAGGTTTGATTCTGATAATTGAGTAATTCTATACATAAGTTTCCATTATTTCGAGGAGGTATAACGAAGCAATCTATTCTGTAATTAAGATTGCTTCGCCGGCTGAAAAAGCCTCCTTATGGTCATCCAGAAAGGCCAAACCATTGTTTCTTCGTTCTGCTCTTAGACCGGCATGGTCAATTTTTCGGGATAGCACGGTCCAAGCCCACCTACTGACTTCTACAGAAAAATTGCGAGCCGGCAACTTTGCTTCTTTGGTTGCCCTAAGAAGAGGGCTCGTCTGGCTAGGACAAAATAAAATTATTTTAAAATATGAAGAGTAAAAGACATTTTATTATAGTGTTATGCTAAAACTCAACCTGATTGTTTTTCGCAATGACGATTTTTTAAGAAATTATACCTTCACATTCTCCATTCCATATTGCTTCAATACATCATCTGGCACACCAGTCCATTGATTAGGCGCATTTCCGGCATAACCAATATCTTTTACGCCAATTTCAGTAGTATAAAAACCAGATGCCGTTAAACTTCTCATCCTATTAAAAAATGTAACTCCGGCCTGTACTTCTGGCTTCGCCTTTTTAGGGTAGGCGATTTCATCAATTATAGAAATCTGTTGATCAGCAGATGCATCAATAAAGGACTTATTAAACTTATTAAAACAGTAAACATCAAGCCACTTCAATCCGCCACGCATAGGTATTTTATGTTCTGGAATATCTTTAACAATAAATTCTATAAACTCGGGTACTTTAGCATCGGATGCACTGCCTGATACATTATCTTTTGGAATGATGATGTCGGCTAAAACAGTTATTGTAGCCATTTCATGTTTGGTAAAATATGTTTCAGCTTTTAACCTTTTATCACGGTCAATTTCCCATTGTTCGCGTCCAGCCTCTTTACCATTTTCTTCTTTTGGAACCGCTATATCAGCAGTTTTGCTTTCAGGTTGTTTGCAGGCGTCTAATATTACAGAAGTACTAATGGCTGTCAAGCCTAATGCTTTAATGGAATCACGTCTATTCATATGGTAATCTTAAATGTTTTGTTTTTTCTTTTGAGCTAAAATATATTCGGCGGTGCGCATAGATAATGCAAGAATTGTCCAGGTTGCATTTTTATCACCTTGCTGTACAAATGAACCTGCATCTACTACAAATAAGTTCTTGCAGTCATGTGCCTGACAATATTTGTTTAGTGCAGAATTTTTAGGATCATCACCCATTCTAATGGTACCTACCTCATGGATAATTTTTCCTGGTGGAAGTAATCCATAATTGGTTTCTGGTCCCTGAATTTTAGAGGTTACTACGCCGCCCATTTCTTTCATCATGGTGAGGAAGGTATCCTGCATGTGTTTGGCCTGCAAAATTTCTTCCTTGGCCCATTTGTAGTGAAATCTTAATACCGGAATACCGAATTTGTCGACAGCATTTGGATCAATTTCACAATAATTATCTGCTCTGGCAATAGCGGTTCCTCTTCCTGCCATACCAACAGTTGTGCCATAGAAACGGCGGTAATCATCTTTTAAGGATTTACCGTAACCGCCTGCATCCTTCATTTTGCCATCTCTTCCTGGCACCATGCCGTTCATTTCCGGAACACCTCCGCCGAATCCGTAGGCAGGCATTCCCATTCCACCCCAATATTCAATGTGGTAACCTCTCGGAAAGTTAAGTTTTTTATTATCCAGCCACCATGGAGAATAAATGTGCACACTTCCTAAACCATCTTCATTGTAGCGTTTTCTATCCATTAACTGAGGCAAAAATCCTGAAACGCTTACGCCTGTAGAATCATGGAGGTATTTACCCACTATGCCACTACTATTGGCTAAGCCATTAGGATGTGCAGATGATTTAGAATTCAATAATATACGAGCAGATTCACATGCGCTGGCACCTAAAATTACCATTTTTCCATTCACCTGATATTCCTGTAAATCTTTCCTGTTTACATAGGAAACTCCTTTGGCCGATCCATCTTTATCTGTAATCACTTCACGAACCATTGCATCGGTGATCACAGTTAAATTTCCTGTTTTTACTGCTGGAATTACGAGGCAGGATGATGATGAGAAATCCCCATAAACTTTGCAACTCCTACCACATTGGCCACAATAGAAGCAGGGTGCCCTATCGGTATTATTTGGTAAAGGTTCGGTTAAAACGGAACCTCTGCCCGGAATGACTTTAACTCCTGCTTTATCTGCTCCTTTTTTAATAAAAAGCTCGGTTAGCCGGGGTTTTGGTGGTTTCATAAAGATTCCGTCAGGTTCATTAGGCAATCCTTCCTTAGTACCATAAATACCAATTAAACGATCAACTTTATCATAAAATGGTTTTACATCGTCATAAGTAATAGGCCAGTCATCAGTTAAACCATCTTTCGCCTGAAAATCAAGTGGCCCCATCCGGAGTGATATTCTTCCCCAGTGATTGGTACGTCCGCCCAGCATTCTGGATCTGAACCATTCAAATTCGGTTTTATCTTTGGTTGTATAGGGTTCACCTTCCAATTCCCAGCCACCGTATGAGGCATCAAAATCACCAAAAGGTCTTGTTGTAGATGCACCACGACGTGGAGATTCCCAAGGCCACTTCAATTGATGCGCATCTATTCGGGGATCAAAATATTGACCAGCCTCAAGCATTAAAACCTTTTGACCTGCGTTTGCTAAAACATAGGCCGCCATACCGCCACCTGCACCAGATCCAACAATAATGGCATCATAAACCGTTGGCGATTTTTTTATCTGAAAGTCACTCATGTAATTTGGATAGAAATTAATTGATATCTAATCTAAACTTAATTTCTTTTAAATAAAAGTGATCGCCTTTTTTTGGAATGATTACAGATAATCTATTCTGACATTCCTAAATCGTATTACTTCTCAAATCTATTTTTTTAATCGAAAAGCAAGATTTAAGGTATAATCATATTTCATTTAACATTTAAAGTGATTAATAAGTCGCTCAATTGTTACATTATGTAGTGACGTTCATTCCCATGATAAAATGATTTATCTTTGAATTTTTAAATTCTAATGATGGTATTTTCCGAACACATTGCTAAATTTATTTCTGCTTTAGAAGTTAGTTTAAACGTAAGAAATTTTGTTAAAATTTCCTTAGGGAATTACAAGGGAACAGAAGAAGCTTTGAAACAAATTCTGGTTCGTAAGGTGTTGATCAGGCGAGAGGAAAAATTTGCCTTTACTTTCCGGTACAAAACAAGAGATGTAGTTAAAAATTTTAATTCAGCGGAAGCGATTAATTTGATAGCGGAATACCTGCAAAATGGATTCAAAATAGCTACACTGTTTACAACTGCAAATGATTTAATTTTTGAAGAATTAAATAACGGAAAGATTGTAATCAGAGAAATAAATGCATCTATTAAAGAAGTTCCGGCAGATAGTCATGATCAAGCGAAAGAGAGATTGATTAAGCCTGAATTAAAACCTTACTTAAGTGAATTAAAGATCACCGATGCTGATGGTAAGGTCTATAAAAATGCACAGGATAAATTCCGTCAGATTAACCATTACATTGAAATTTTAAGTGCGCTGATTAAGGAGTTGCCTGAGGGAACAATTAAGAAAGTTGCTGATATGGGCTCCGGTAAAGGTTATTTAACTTTTGCTTTGTATGATTATCTTCATTCCGTTCTTAAATTGGAGTCTGAGGTGATTGGTGTAGAATATCGTCAGGACATGGTTGATTTATGTAATGAGGTAGCAAAGAAATCTTCATTTGATCAATTGGATTTTGTTCAAGGAACGATCGAAGATTATGATGCTAAGGATGTAAATTTATTAATTGCGCTTCATGCCTGCGACACTGCAACTGATGATGCCATTTTTAAAGGAATTAAGGCTAATGCCGAATTGATTGTAGTTGCTCCTTGTTGCCATAAACAGATCAGAAGAGAAATAGAAAAAAATAAAGTTAAAAATGACATTTCGTTTTTAACTAAACATGGAATTTTTCTGGAGCGTCAGGCCGAAATGGTTACGGATGGCATTCGTGCTTTAATTTTGGAATACTTTGGTTATAAAACTAAAATATTTGAATTTATATCAGATGTGCATACGCCGAAGAATGTACTTGTTGTAGGGGTAAAGAAAGCGGAAAGCTTAAAGCTAAAAGCGGAAAGCGAAAGAAAAGCAGAAGTTTTACAAAAGATTAAAGCCAGTAAAGTCTATTTTGGAATTGGCTATCATCACTTGGAGCGTTTGTTAGATTTATAGGATAACTCAGTTATCTTTCTGAATTTCCTTAGAGCTAACTAAAATAAACACATTAGGAATTTAAGATAAGGGCTTACAAGAAACTTAAAATATCTTATATTGCTAGATTCTTATCAATATTTATAAATGCAAAAAAATCAAAGCCACCAAAGCCGGGATGGATTGTACATATAGAATTTTCTTACTTGCGGTAGCTGCGCCATATATGCCCGCTATGATTACGCAGATTAAAAAGAATATCGCTACATAAAGTTTCCAATGTTGATCATTAATGCATAAAGACCAGATTAGCCCAGCTGCCAGAAAACCATTGTACAAGCCCTGGTTTGCTGCTAATGTTTTTGTTGGTAGAAAAAGATTTGCAGGTATGGTTTTGAAAACCTTTGGTGCTTTAGTTGTCCAGGCGAACATTTCTAACCATAAAATATAAATGTGAATGGCGGCGACAAGGCCGATCATAATTTGTGCAGCTAATTGCATGATGTATTGGTTTATTTATTGAAGATACAATAAATTGCGAAATATCATTATTGATTTTTATAATGGATATTTTCTAAAGTAACCTATTGCTTGAATAGTAAACAAACTTCCAGCATATTTCAACATAATTAATTAGATTCTAAAATTAGCTTTAGTCTTTCAGCTTTTACATTTCGCCTTTTACCTTATTTCTGTCATGCTGTCAGTAAACTTTAGGCCTATTCTTTACATTTTTTCAGTCTTTTACGCATATTTTCTGCCAAAACCCGATTGGCACAAGCATTGTTTAATAGCTAGAAATTAGAATAATAAAAAGAAAGAAAAACATAAATACAATGGGAAAAATTATTGGAATAGACTTAGGAACAACAAACTCTTGCGTGAGCGTAATGGAGGGCAACGAGCCTGTAGTTATTGCTAACAGCGAGGGTAAACGTACTACACCGTCTATTGTTGCTTTTGCAGAAAACGGTGAGCGTAAAGTTGGCGAGCCTGCTAAACGTCAGGCTATAACCAACCCAACAAAAACGATATATTCGATTAAACGCTTTATGGGTAACAGCTACGACGAAAGTGCGAAAGAAGCTGGACGTGTACCTTATAAAGTTGTTAAAGGTGATAACAACACTCCACGTGTTGAAATCGACGACAGAAAATATACTCCACAAGAGATCTCTGCAATGATTTTGCAGAAAATGAAAAAAACTGCTGAAGATTTCCTGGGTCAGGAAGTTACTGAAGCGGTAATCACTGTACCAGCTTATTTTAACGATGCACAACGTCAGGCGACTAAAGAAGCTGGAGAAATTGCAGGTTTAACTGTAAAACGTATCATTAACGAGCCTACTGCAGCTGCTTTAGCTTATGGTTTAGATAAAGCACATAAAGACATGAAAATTGTTGTGTTTGACTGTGGTGGTGGTACGCATGACGTTTCTGTATTGGAATTAGGTGATGGTGTTTTCGAAGTAAAATCTACTGATGGTGATACTCACTTAGGTGGTGATGACTTTGACCACATTATTATTGATTGGTTAACTGATGAATTTAAATCGGAAAACAGCATGGACCTTGCGAAAGATCCAATGGCGTTACAACGTTTAAAAGAAGCTGCTGAGAAAGCTAAAATTGAATTATCAAGCACAACTTCTACTGAAATTAACTTGCCATATATTACTGCTGATGCTAGTGGCCCAAAACACTTAGTGCGTACATTATCTCGTGCTAAATTTGAGCAATTGGCTGATAGCTTAATCAAACGTACTATTGAGCCTTGTAAATCTGCGTTGAAAAATGCTGGTTTAAGCACTAGCGATATCGACGAAATTATCTTAGTAGGTGGTTCAACTCGTATTCCTGCTATTCAGGATGCTGTTAAAGCTTTCTTCGGTAAAGAACCAAGTAAAGGTGTTAACCCTGATGAGGTTGTAGCAATTGGTGCTGCTATTCAAGGTGGTGTATTAACTGGTGATGTAAAAGATGTATTGTTATTAGACGTTACGCCTTTATCATTAGGTATTGAAACTATGGGTGGTGTAATGACTAAATTAATTGAGTCTAACACGACTATCCCAACTAAAAAATCAGAGACTTTCTCTACCGCAGCTGATAACCAGCCTTCAGTAGAAATCCATATTTTACAAGGTGAACGCCCAATGGCTAACCAAAACCGTACAATTGGTCGTTTCATTTTAGATGGTATTCCACCAGCACCTCGTGGTGTGCCTCAGGTAGAAGTATCTTTTGATATTGATGCTAACGGTATCTTACACGTAAGTGCAAAAGATAAAGCTACTGGTAAAGAGCAAAAAATCCGTATCGAAGCTTCTTCAGGTTTAACTGATGCTGAGATCAAAAAAATGAAAGAAGAAGCAGAAGCTAATGCAGCTGATGATGCTAAACAAAAAGAAGAAGCAGATAAAATTAACGGTGCTGATGCTTTAATCTTCTCTACTGAAAAACAATTAAAAGAGTTTGGTGATAAATTATCTGCTGATAAGAAAGCGCCAATCGAAACTGGTTTAGAGAAATTAAAAGCAGCTCACTTATCACGTAATTTTGCAGATATCGATGCAGCACAAGCTGAATTGCAAAATGCATGGAATGCGGCATCTGAGGAAATGTACAAAGATGGCGGTCAGCCTCAAGGTGGTGAGCAACCACAAGCTGATGCTCAACCTCAAGGTGGTGGCGATAACGTTACTGATGTTGATTTTGAAGAAGTAAAAGAAGACGATAAGAAATAATCTTAAGTCTTTAGTTCTGAGGCGAGAGTCTTGGAAGTATATAAAAAGCGTTTCTGATTAGGTTCAGAAACGCTTTTTTAGTATTGAGTTGATGGTTTTGGTCGGAAATGGCAAGCGCTCATAATTAAATCCAGGACTACTTTTTATACGTACGTCCTTGCTAGGCACGAAGAATGGTCCTCCTGGACTTATTTCATGATCTTATCTGGGGAGTTGCTGAACTAAATTTACTTCGTAGCTTTCCGCTGCGCTACAGTTCAGCATGACGATTCGGCGATAGAGCACTAATCGAAAATTGTCATTGCCAGGCGCGAAGGAATCCTAATGCTATCGTGATATAAGTTAGATCTTAGCGGGACGCTACAACTAAGTTGAGTTTTAAGTTTTGGGCGAAAATAGCAAGCATTCCTAATCCTTAAACTAAATTCTCTTCAATAATCTTCTGCAATTCTTTTTCATTTATGGATAACTCAGAAAGCAATTTAAACTGATTTTTTGCACGATCTAAGTTTTGAGCAGGATAGTTTATCGGGTAATAAATATTCCCGTTTAAAAAATCAGTTAAGAAGCGCAAGGCTTGCATGTAGATCATGTATTTGCCTGAGAATAAAATCAAATCTTTTTCTGTTTCGGTTAAAATGCTTTTCATTTCTGAAAGATAACCTTTAATCATTGCCTCGAAATAGGGTAACCGAATGTTGATTTTGCTTAAATCAGTTTCGTTTTCAGAGAAGGCACAGAGATAGGTGCGCATCATATCACCCAAATCTGAAATGAATTTGCCTGGCATCATAGTATCTAAATCAATTACACAAACACCTTTAAAAGTTTCTGCATCTAAAAGCACATTACTTATTTTGGTATCATGATGCATTACACGGTCTGGAAAGTCTTTCCGATGGCTAAAAGAATTAAAGTAATCAAGTAAGTATTTTTGTGAAGTTGCATCTTCTATTTGCTGTTTAGCAATAGTTTTTAATTTAGGAGAGGCTAGTTTTAAGGCATTTTCAAACTGATTTACACGCAGGCTTAAATCATGAAATCCTGAAATGGTTTCCTGAAGCGTGGTGGCATCAAAATCTGCTAACAAGCGGCTTAGTTTTCCAAACTGCCTGGCTGCTTCATAAGCTTGCTTCGGCTCATTTAATACTTCTAAAGAAATGGTATGGGGGATGTAGGGTAATAATCGCCAGTATTTACCATTTGTAAATGCCATTTCTTCACCACTAATGGTGGAAATAGGTTTGATAAAAAGGTAATCCGGGTATTTTGATGCGAGGTAATTTGCAATTAATTTGAGGTTACGGGCAATGTTTTGTGGATGCTTAAAAACATTGGTATTGATATTTTGAAGAATAAATTTATTTTCTTCAGATACTGGTGAAAGCAAATAGGTACGGTTAATTAAACCCATACCTATTAATGTTATTATTGTATTTACTTTAGTAAATCCGTAAGTTTTTAATACTTCTGAATCTAAATTTAGCTCCATAGTTTTTCAGGATACGTTCCGTTTTTAACCAATTGGTCAATAGAATCCTGAACATATGGTTTATCTTCTTTATAAGTTACGCCAAACCATTTATTGGATGTTGGAACTACTTTAAAAGTGGCTGTATTGTTTCTTACCAGATTTTCGCCAATTAGCGGAATAAAAAATTCTGCTTTAGGTTTGTCTTTATTTGCCATTGCAAATTCTTTAAACAAGCCTTCTGTAATTTCAAAGACAGCTGGAGTAAAGCCCCAGAAATTCATCGACACGGGCGTACTGAAATCTAATGGAAATTCTTCGCCATCTTCTTCGTAGAAAATTTTTCCATCTTTTGGATAAACCTTTGTACGTTCTACAATTTCTGATAAGTTACCAGATTCGTCTACTTTACAAACACCTCTTGATACCGAACCAAATTCTGAAAGGGTTTTGCCAATTTCATAGCCTATAATAGAATAATTGCTGTCGGTAGCTTCTGTATTTAAAAAATCAGCCATTTTTTGAAAGGCATCAAAACCATAATAATCATCGGCATTGATCACGCAGAAAGGCTCTTTAATTACATTTCTTCCTGATAGAATAGCATGAGCAGTTCCCCATGGTTTTTCTCTATAAATTTCTTCGTCTATGCCGAATTGTTTTAAGTCGAAATTTTGAAAAACATATTCTGTTTCTATTCTGCCATTTAATTTTGGCTCAAAAATAGATTTAAAATTATCTACAAATTCTTCTTTAATAATAAATACAACTTTGCCAAATCCGGCATTAATTGCATCATATATGGAGTAATCAATAATGGTTTCGCCATTTGGGCCAAAGCCATCAATTTGTTTCATACTGCCATAACGACTTGCCATCCCGGCAGCCAATATCAATAGAGTTGGTTTCATCTTATAAAAATTAATGGAGCGTTAAATGTTATTGTATTAATATTAATTATTGTGGAGGATTAAAAGCCAAAAAAACCGCCAGTTTTGGATCTGGTTTTCTTACCGGTTAGCATTCCGAATATACCCCTAACAATTTCTTTGCCAATTTGGCGAGTGATTGTTGCACCCATTACTTGTTCTACCAAACTTTTTTCTCCTGGTCTGGCCTTATTTTCTTGTGTTTCTTTTTTTTGCAACTCTTTTTCCTGCTTTTCTTGTTCTGCTGTTGCCGCCTGATCATTGATTTTTTTTGTTAAAATTTCATAGGCACTTTCCGGATCGATTAAGTCCTTATACTTGCTAAACATCTGGCTGCTTTGTATTAACTTTTCAAAATCAACGGATGTTAGAGGACCCATTGTGGCACGTGGAGGGGTGAGCATGGTTGCTGAAACTTCAGTAGGGATTCCTTTTTCATTTAATACGGTAATTAGTGCTTGTCCGGTACCGAGTGAGGTTAATATCTTATCTATTTCATAGAAATCGGATTTTGGATAAGTGTTTACCGTTTTTTTAAGCGCATCTACATCATTTGGTGTAAATGCCCTAAGCGCATGCTGAACCCGGTTACCTAATTGACCTAATACGCTTTCTGGTACATCAGTTGGAGATTGGGTGCAGAAAAATACGCCAATTCCTTTTGATCTGATTAGTCTGATAATGGTTTCAATCTGTTCTAGAAAGGCCTTTGATGAATTCTTAAATAGTAAATGTGCTTCATCAAAGAAGAAAACTAATTTTGGTTTATCTAAATCTCCCACTTCGGGCATTGTACTAAAGAGTTCGGCGAGCAGACTTAATAAAAAGGTAGAATATAATACGGGTTGATTTTGAACATCAGCAATATTAAGTAAGCTAATGGTACCTTTTCCGTCAACACGTTCAAATAAATCTTCAATATCAAAAGATTTTTCTCCAAACATTCCGCCTAATCCCTGCTGTTCAATTGCCACAATTTTTCTCAGAATTGTACCTGATGTTGAGGTAGAAATACTGCCGTAGCTGCTTTTTATTTCTGCGGCACCTGCACCTTCTGATAGATAAGAAACGAGTTTTTTTAAATCATTGAGATCTATTACTGGCATTTTGTTATCATCGGCATATTTAAAAATAACAGCCATTACGCCAGCTTGCGTATCGTTTAGGTCTAATATTTTTGATAAAAGCGTTGGGCCAAATTCAAATACAGTTGCCCGCATTTGTGCGCCTGTTTTACCCGATAAGGAATAGATTTCTAATGGGAAACCAGCAGGTACAAATGACTTATTTAACTGCTGGGCACGCTCTTCTATTTTAGGATTAACTGCGCCTGGCTGATTTAAACCAGATAAATCTCCTTTAACATCCAACATAAATACTGGTACTCCGGCATCTGATAACTGTTCTGCCAGTAATTGTAGCGTTCTTGTTTTTCCTGTTCCTGTAGCACCTGCAATTAAACCATGTCTGTTCATCATTTTTAATGATAAATTAACTTCAGCTTGGCTGTAAACTTGTCCATCTAAAATTCCTGCACCCAAATAAATATATGAACCTGTTGGGGCATAGGATGATTTTATTTTTTCGATAAATTTAGATGACTCACTCATGTTGTTATATTTGATAGCACAATTTAATAACTAATCTTGAAAAATAGGTGTAATTAAGGGAACATCCCTGATACAATTTATTGCACAAAGTTTTCGCTTTATTAGTTAAACTGTTTATAATGGTTTAATTCGGCTTTTAAAGTGCTGATTTCGTTTTGCATGGTTTCTACCTGACTTAAAAGTTGTGAAATGGCATGCAAGCCTTCAAGGTTAATATCTAAATCTTTGGCTAAACGAACATACCGTTCCAGTTTCATTAGTTCATCAAGACTCAAAAAGGTTAATTTTTTTTGAGTGGTGGTTTTAATGAGACCGAAATCTTCGAGTGATTGGATGAAATCGATCTCTACGTGGTGATACACACATATATCATTTACGGCTATTAGATTATTTCTCATCATTATTAGCTTTTTGATAGTTTTTCAAATAGTTCTTTTTGCTCCTGGTTTAAATTGGTAGGCAGTTTAACTTGCCATTTAATATACAAATCGCCAAACTGATCTGCTTTTTTATAAACAGGAAATCCTTTCCCCTTTAAACGTAGTGTAGAATCGGGTTGTGTACCTTCTGGTATTTTAAGCTTTACTTTACCATTTAAAGTTTCTACAATTTTTTCGCCTCCTAAAACGGCGGTGTAAAGGTCAATTTCTTCCTGTATGTAGATATCATTACCCTTGCGTTTAAATTTAGGGTCTTCGCTGATGTTAAACTTAATGTATAAATCTCCGGGTTGTCCGTTGTTGGCGCCCGGGGCTCCATAACCAGAAAGTTTTATTTTTTGTCCGTTTTCTACACCGGCCGGGATGGTTATGCGTACTTGTTTTCCGTTTACTGTTAGTGTTTGTTTGTGTGTGGTGTATGCATCTTTAAGATTTAACTGTAAATCGGCATTGTAATCTTGTCCTTTAAAAGGTGATTGCCTGCTGCTTCTACCTGCACCGCCACCAAACATGGAAGAGAAAAAGTCTGAAAAATCATCTCCACCAAATCCGCCAGAATAGCCACCGCCTTGCGATTGGTATTGTCGCTGTTGTTTCTGTTGCGCATCTAGCTGATCAGCATGTTGCCAGTCTTTACCATATTTATCGTATTTCTTGCGTTTCTCCGGATCGCTTAAAACTTCGTTGGCTTCGTTAATCTGCTGAAATTTTTTATTAGCCTCATCATTATTCGGGTTTAAATCTGGATGATATTTCCTGGCTAATTTTCGATAAGCTTTTTTTATATCGTCTATTGATGCGCTTTTCTTTAAATCGAGGATTTTATAGTAATCTATGTAGTCCATATGTTGTTAACAAATAAGTTAGTACTAATGTTCAATGTTTGGTGGCTAAATTTACTTTAATATTTTAAAGTGTAGCTTACTCAAATATTGATTTTTTACTTCAAAAACCATTAAACAAAAATGCCTCCAAAAAATTGAAGGCATCTGCTGTTAATGATCAGATTAGTGTTATTAATATCTAGGTAATATGATTTACTTCCCTTTTAAAATTTCTATTTTCTCCCGCTCAATGGCAAGTAAACGTTCGTACAGCTCAACGATTTTTTCAACAGTATTAAATGTTGGCTGATAATTTACTGAACTTGCAATCAATGTTGAATGATCACTACTGGAGTTATGATAGGTGTTGGATATGACATTGAAAACCACTTCATCGCTATAGTTCTTGATTGCTTCTTTGCTTACACCTAATACCGTAGCAACTTTATCTAAAGTGCTATCTTCTATTTGTTCGCTCTGTTCTAATTTACTTACCGCTTGCTGGCTAATGCCAAGTTCTATGGCTAAGGCTTCTTGTTTCATACCACGTAATTCTCTTATGCGGCTAATTTTTCTACCTATGTGAGGAGTGTTTGTTTTTTCTGCGGTTTCCATATTTCAAATATATCTAATTTTTGTGTGGTAAAAAACAATATGGAGTTGTAGTTAACAATTGCCTATTTACGCATATAAGGGGATAGTATGAGTTTATCTTTTGTAAATAGCAATAGTATAAAATTTAACCATATAAGGCATTTAAGGACATATAAGGCTAAATGGAGAATAACGTTTAAAAGTTGCAGTAACCAATATAGGCTTTGCAGTAAGGAACATAAGGTTTGCTTAAGGAACAATAAGGTTTGCAGTAGGCAACATAAGGTTTGCAGTCTAAGTGCTTAAGTTAATTATTTAATTTCTACCACTTTAGTCACTTAAGCAAATATGAGTTCATTTGGTAAATAGCTATGAAAATAAAATACCCCTTAAATTACCAACAGATGCCAGTATTTTAAGGGGTATATCATTGGGAGCAAATTATTTCTTCCCTTTTACATATTTTTCTAACCATTGGTCTTCTTCCCAAAGGGTGTGCAGGATGTTTTCTTTTCCACGATAACCATGGGCTTCATAAGGTAAGAATACAAAACGGGTGGTTCCGCCAGCACCTTTTATGGCGTTAAATAAACGCTCGCTATTGATAGGGAAGGTACCTGGGTTATCATCAGAATCGCCGTGAATTAACAGCAATGGTGTTTTAATTTTATCGGCATAACTGAACGGACTCATTTCATAATAAAGCTGTGGAACCTGCCAGTAGGTACGTTCTTCATTTTGAAAACCAAATGGCGTAAGTGTACGGTTATATGCACCGCTGCGGGCAATGCCTGCGGCAAAAAGATCGGTATGCGCCAGTAAGTTTGCTGTCATAAAGGCGCCGTAACTGTGACCACCAACGGCCATTCTTTTTTTATCGCCAACGCCTAAATCAGATAGTTTATTAATGGCTGCTTCAGCGTTTAATTTAAGCTGCTCTATAAAGGTATCATTTGGTTTTTTACCATCTTTTGCTACAATTGGCATTTCTGCATTGTCTAAAATGGCGTATCCCCGGGTTACCCAATAAATTGGTGAACCCCAGCTAATGTTGGTAAATTTATCTTTAGATCCCCGAATTTGTGCGGCATCTGCAGCAGAGTTAAATTCACGGGGATAAGCCCAGATTAGCGTTGGCAGCGGACCATCTTTAGCTTTATCATATCCTTTTGGTAAATATAAATCGCCTGTTAAATCTACACCATCTGCACGTTTGTATGAAATTTTTTCTTTGGTAATGCCATCAAGTGAGGGGTATGGATTGGCAAAATTGGTAATGGGTTGATCTGCTATGCGAAGTACCAGATTTTTAATAAAATAGTTAGGAACCATTTTCTGGCTCTCTTTGCGTGTTAATAAAATCAGTTTATCTGGATTGATTACGTCACTCACATATTCGAAGGTGCCTTCTGCACTGCGCCAAATAATTTCATTCTTTTTTGAAGCCAGATCAAACTTGGCTAAGAAAGGTAAATCACCTTTTTCTGATGAGCCTATTGGGTTATTCATCAATAATTTGGTGCCATTATCAATGGTTTTGATTACCTGGCGGCCATATTTATTTTTTACTGTTACGGGCGATCCTGGGTTGCCATAGGCATCAGTTTGGTTACGGGTATATAATTCTTCTACCGCACCTGTAGTAGGGTTATACTTGCTTACTTTATTGGTTTGCTTGCTTCTTAAGCCTTCCATAATTAGAGCCAGGGTTGCATCTCCCCATTGTACGCCACGGTAACGTGTTTGGGTTTTAAATAATTCTTTTTCGCCAGTGGTAAAAGGGGCGCTTAAAGCATAAACTGCATCATGGAAAGGAACATTCTTTTTAATTAAGCCACTATCTAGGGGTTTAGCCCAAATTAGTGTTGCTGGTTCGTCATCTCTCCACTCAAAGCCACGGGCAACATTTTGTGTATTGTCGTAACCAGATGGTGTTCCTTCTGATGAAGGTAATTCTACAATGGTTTTAATGATTTTTCCATTTAAATCGGTGATGTTGATGGTTGATGGGAAGCCAAATGCAGAAACCAGATAGGAAAATGGTTTCCTGATAGTCTCCGTCATTATATAATTTTTATCTGGTGATAGGTCTACTTTGGCATAAATTGCTGGTTTCCCAATTGGCGTTTCTACACCAGCAGTATTTTTAACCAATTGAGAGGTGGCGAAAAATTCAAACAATTGCTCATCAAAAGGCGATTTAATTAAATCTTGATAGGTTGCACTTGGAGCGGCTTTGCCTAGGTTTTGCTGAATGGTAGGGCCTTTAGGCATTAAAGGCTTTTTAGGTGCAGCGCTTGCTGGCTGGGTTACAGTACGGTAAATTAGCGTATTATCATTTAGCCAGGTTAATCCGCTCCCTAATACTACATTTAAAAATGCTTTATTGGCTTTTACAGCTTTTTTTGTAGCTACATCTATAATATATAAATCTACTCCCTTCTGCGTGGTTTGGGTAAATGCAATTTTATTTTCAGCCGGATTCCAGCTAATATTGCCGGCATATAAAGGTGTTGGTAAGCCTGTAACCTGAGCAGTTTGGTTTGTTTTAATATTTTTCAGACTAAAGTTATTGATATAATTCTGTCTGCTTGGAGAATAGTTATTTGGATTTAACCTTAAACCGGCAATCCGGTATTCTGGCATTGCCAATTCTTCAACTGAGGGATAAGAATTTCGTTCACTAAATAATATCCATTCTGCCTTGCCATCAATACTTACTGCTGGTGTTGGTTTTGCGAGTAATAAATCAGCAATTTCTTTTGGTGGTGTTTGATAACTAATCGCATCTTGAGCCGATGCGTTGAATGAGGTACAAACACCTGCAATTAATAAACAAGCGTATAAATTTTTAATCATCTTTTGGTGAGTTGTATGTAATAAGGAATGTTCAAATATTGGAAATTTTAAAGTAACGCACCGTAACTTCTTATTTACAGTGAGCGCTGGTTATTATAGGATGTTGTAATTTGGGTATCAAATTTCTGATAATAAAAACTGATTGCGATAGCTTCAATCTTCTACAATTGATAGGAATAATGTATCCTTAGGATTACGGTTTTAGGTATGTTTTATTTGGTTTTTGCTGTTTTTTGTGTCAAAAACTACGTAAAATGTTGACATAAGTCAAAAAAACAGGTCATTTTAACCATTATCCTGTACATTTTCATACTTTCGTTCTGTCAATCGTCCCCGATATTGATTTAATTGAATTTTTAAACTTAAAATTAATTATCTCAATGACAGCAAAATTAAGACACGGTGAGATTTTAGAGCGAATAGTTCGCCGAAATCGAATGGGAATTAGTGAACTCTCCAGGAAACTGAATGTAAGTAGAAGAACCATTTATAATTGGTTTGGCCAAGACAAACTTAATCAAGAAATTATATGGCAGATTGGGCAGTCAATAGGACAAAATCTATCCATTTCTTTTCCTGATGTTTTTGTAGAAAGAAATGCCGAGGCTACTGCGCTTGCAGAAACTGGTGATAAACGATCTACCGATTCAAACTCAGTATACTTTTGGATGAATAAATACATTCATCTATTAGAAAAATACAACAGTTTGCTAAGTGTTGAAGAAGAAGAGGCTAATGCTGATGATCAGCATAAAATGCCTTTAAAAAACAGAAGAGCGGAAACGTTCATGTATCAATAATAGTTTAGGCTAATATTGATAAAAAAATCTAAATCGATGTAAAATGTACTTCGTTTGATGGATTAAAGCAAAAACATTTTATGTTCCTGAACTTCAGGAAATATATTTAAAATAATTGTGCGCAAAATCATTAAATGAAATATAAGTCTTACTACGAAATTTGATATGATTCTAACGATCTAAATTACCAGATATCACTAATATGGTGATTATTTAATGAAAGCTGGAAGTAAATTGATACCTCCTGAGTTTCTAAAAATATAGCCACTTATTTAAAAAATAAGTGGCTATATCATTTAAGGTTTAACGCCTTTTTATGGTGTGCCTGCCCTCCGCGGATCTCCCACTCACAGGACTTTTTTATCGCTTTATTTACTAAGAACAATTTAGTAAATTGTTGGTTTGAATATGCAAAATAATTTTACACATCGTGTGGATAATGTGAATAAATTAAATTTTGCTATTGCAAAACATTTATAGTGTTTCTTGGTTTCCTAAATCGAGATGTTAAAATACTTATTTATCTGTTGCCATCACAGAGAAAATTGGAGTTGATTATTTTAAAAACTTACTGCCTTATTTCTCGAAAAAGTATATTTTTAACCTTTTACCCTAAAATGTAGAATGAGTCGTCAATCATATTTTTTAAGCAGTAACGAATTACTCCAGGTTTTTAATCTCACCCAAACTGCCACAGCAATACATGTAACGGAAGATGCCATTATACAGGAGGCTAACGATGCCATGCTGGCTATTTGGGGCAAGGATAGAAGTGTGATTGGGAAATCTTTAGCGGATGCGCTTCCTGAACTTAAGGGACAACCTTTTATTGATATGTTTAAGAGGGTGTGGAATGAGGGGCTTGTGATTGCTGGAAAGGATACGGCTGCTGATCTCAATATTAATGGCGAAATAAAAACTTTCTATTTTGATTTTGAGTATCGTGCAATAAAAGATGATACCGGGAAGGTTATTTGCATCCTTCATACGGCGATTGATGTAAGTGAAAGGTTTCTTAAAAAAGAGGCTATGGAACTTGCTGCGGAAAGAGAAGCGGCATTAAATAGGGAGCAGGCCTTAAATGAGGAGCTAGCTTCAATGAACGAGGAGCTTTCTACTACCAATGAAGAATTGCAAAAAGCACAAAATCACCTGCATTTATTAAATACTGAACTTGAGGTTAGGGTTGCAGAACGTGTAAAGGAGCTTTCTGAAAGCGAAGAGCGTTTTAGAACAATGGCTGAGGGCACTGAAATTTTTATTGCTGTTGGCGATGAAAGTGGAAATGCGGTGTACTTTAATAAACCATGGATGACACTTACAGGTAGATATATGAATGATCTGCTGGCATTTGGTTGGGTAGATTTGATTCATCCTCAGGATAGGGAAGGTTACGTTAATATTTATCTTTCTGCTTTAGAAAAAAAAGCGCCTTTTGCCGGCGAATTCAGGATTTTAAGCAAGGAGGGTGATTACCGTTGGCTTTTAGCCAGTGGGCCACCTCGGCTCCATCCTGATGGAACTTTTGCTGGATACATCACTTCTTGTATAGATATTACTGATCGTAAACTGGCTGAACTGGAAAGGCAAAATCTGACTGCTCTTGTTGATGCAAGCTCTGAATTTATTTCTTTGGCTAACTTAAATTATGAGATGACTTATGCCAACCCAATTGCATTGAAAAAGCTGGGATGGGATACTGTAAAAAATAGAACAATACTGGATTGCGTGTATCCTCAGGATAGAGATTTTGCACAAAAGGCTTTAATTAGCTTATTGGAATTTGGAAACTTCAGGCATGAAATTCGTTATTGGAATGAAAAAACTAAAAAACCTTTTTGGATAGAGTGGAACGGGATTTCTATTAAAGATCCGATTACCAATGAGTTTGTTGTATTGGCTACTGTTGGGCCTGATGTAACAGAAAGAAAACAGCATCAGGAGGAATTACAGGAAGTGAATGAGGAAATGGCTGCTGCAAACGAGGAACTTGCAGCAACCAATGAGGAACTGGCTGCCACTAATGAGGAATTGGCCCAAACACATCAGGACCTCGTTCAATACATTAGAAAGTTATCAGATAGTGAAGAAAAGCTTCTTCAAGCTATTGAAACAGGAAAAATGGGTACCTGGAGCATCGATCCAAATACGCGTAAAATTTCGATGTCTGCTTTTGTACGTGAACTTCTCGGGTTGGAAATGGATGGGGAAGTTGATATGGATGAGGTGCTAAAAACCATTGATGCTGATTACCGAGAAATTTTTTCAGTAACTCTTGACGATGCCTTCAACCATCATTCATCCAGCGATACCGAATATTTGATCAATAATTTACGTACGGGAGAGGAAAAATGGATTAGGGCTACCGGAAAAGTCTTTTTGGATGAGATGGGGAATTTGGCAGAATATTCGGGCATGTTTATGGATATTACCGAACGTAAGTTGGATGAACTTCGTAAAAATGACTTTATTGGCATGGTAAGCCATGAATTGAAAACGCCATTAACGGCAATAAATGGTTTTGTGCAGGTGTTACAACGCAAATCTAAAATTGATGATGACCAGTATGCTCATAATGCATTAGAAAAAACCCAAATTCAAATCCGGAAAATGACGGCCATGATTAATGGTTTTCTTAATGTATCCAGATTGGAATCGGGTAAATTGATGATTGATAAAACTTCTTTCAGGTTAGATCAGCTTTTGCAGGAAACTGTTGATGAAACATTTATATCGCCTTCTACGCACGAGATCATTTTTGCACAATCATGTGAGGTTTCCATTTATGCCGATCGGGATAAAATTGGTAGTGTAGTTTCTAACTTGTTGAGCAATGCACACAAATATTCTTCTAACGGAAGTAGTATTGAGATTAATTGTGAGATTAAAGATCATGAAGTAATTGTTAGTGTTAAAGATCAGGGGATTGGGATTTCGAGCGATGATGCTAAGAAACTTTTTGATCGTTATTACCGTGTTCAAAGTAACCATACCATTTCGGGTTTTGGAATTGGCTTGTATCTTAGTGCGGAAATTATTCAACGCCACAATGGAAAAATATGGGTAGAAAGCAATGAGGATGTTGGCTCTACTTTTTATTTCTCTTTGCCACTTTATTAAAGCAAAAAGGGACAGGTTATAAAACCTATCCCTCTATCTAAACCCAAACATGCGCTCAAACATGAATGAATTACGTGATAAACAACTTGAATGCAGGTTGGTTTTGGATTAATGTAATTTTTATTTTTCTCTTCTTCTATTCATACCCAAGCGTTAATTGCCGGTCATTTGTGTTGCTTGACAAGGTAATTTTGTTCAGATATTTACATATAAATTTATTGATATGATTCTCTAAACAATTTGCCTCAGGATTTTAATTTTGAACAAAACAATTTGGGGTTTTTAAGATTATGTAAAGAATGATCTGTATTGGATACTTTAAATATTGCTTCAATAACAGATTAAAAACTATCATTATTTATTAAATGACTAACAAAGCTAACCCATTAAAAATAGCCATACTTGGCGGTGGCCCTAGTGGCCTTTTTATGTATAAGAGATTGGTTGAATCGGGAATTAAAAACCTGGCAATTGAAATCTTTGAAAGAAAAGATACGCTTGGATCTGGAATGCCTTACAGTACAGAAGGTGCCAATGAGGAACATATCACAAATGTATCGGATAATGAGATTCCTGTAATCTTTAATTCTATAGAGGATTGGGTTAAGATGGCGCCAAAACCATTGCTAAAGAAGTTTAATATCAATTCTGATACGTTTAATGAGTATAAAGTTTTACCCAGATTGTTTTTTGGTGAATACCTTTCTGCACAGTTTGAATTGCTTAAAGAAGTAGCAGATGATAAAGGGATGATTACTAAAATTCATCTTAATACTCAGGTAACTAATATCATAGATGATCCGGCTAAAAATAATGTGGGTGTTGAAGTAAACGGAAAAGACATCACATATTTTGATCATATTATTGTATGTGTTGGACATAATTGGCCTAAAAAGCATGAAGGTGAAATTCCAGAATATTATGATTCTCCATATCCACCAAAAAAACTAGCAAAACAAGTTAATCACCCGATAGCCATTATGGGTTCTTCACTTACGGCTATAGATGCTATTAGAACGCTAGCCCGGAATAATGGTGTGTTTGAGGCAGAAGAGGATGGAACATATAAATTTATCCTCAATGAAAGCAGTAGCCAGTTTAAAATAGTAATGCATTCCAGAAATGGCTTGCTTCCGGCCATTCGTTTTCACCTGGAAGATTCGCATTTGGGAAAAGATGAAACCTTAAGTAAAGCCGAGATTCAGCAAAATATTAAGGAAAACGGTGGGTTTATTCCATTGGATTTTGTTTTTGAAAAGAACTTTAAAGATCAGTTTAAAAAACGAGATCCTGCCTTTTATGAAAAAATAAAGGATATGGATCTTGAAACCTTTGTGGAAGCCATGATGTCTTACCGGGAAAATGTTCCACCGTTTGACTTGTTTAGAAAAGAATATGAGGAGGCTGAAAAATCAATTAAACGTGAAGAATCCATTTATTGGAAAGAGGCATTAGCGGTTCTGAGTTTTGCCATGAATTATCCGGCAAAATATTTATGTGCGGAAGACATGCAGCGATTACAGAAAGTATTGATGCCGCTGATTTCTATCGTCATTGCATTTGTTCCGCAAAGTTCATGTAGAGATTTAATGGCCTTGCATGATGCTGGTGTACTTGAAATTGTTTCGGTAGGTGAAGATAGTTCGGTAGAACCCTATAAAGAGGGAGGCGCAACATATATTTATACAGATGATAAAGGAAAGGAAATTTCAATACACTATAAAACTTTTATCAGTTGCATTGGTCAGCCACACTTATTGTATGATGATTTTCCTTTTAAAGGATTGGTGGAAGGTGGTTCTGTTAGTCCTGCTCTTTTAAATTTTAGATCACCTGGTATTGGAAAAAAAGAAGTAGAAAAAGGAAATAAGCTGGTAGAAAAAAATAAAGATGGTTCATATGCTTTAAAGGTTCCGGGTATTACCATTAATGATGCTTTTCAGGTGGTAGGGCAAGATGGACTGGCAAATGATCGGATTTATATAATGGCCGTGCCATATATCGGGGGCTATAACCCAGATTATTCAGGCATTGATTTCTCTGAATTGGCTTCTATGGAAGTGCTTAAAACGATTCAAAACAAAAAGAATCCCGAAGTATAACCTCGGGATTCTTTCTTAAGTTAAGTTTGATACTTATTTATTGCTTTATCCTGAAGATTACTTCATAGAATCATTGATCTTATTGATCATTACTAAGTGCCCTTGAACAATAGGTGCGGTTTTATTTGCAAAAGCTTTTAATTCAGTGTCTTTTGCGTTTTTAGATTCATCTTCCATTAATTTTAGGGTAGATTTATGACCATCAATCATATCGCTAACATATGCTTTGTCAAAATCTGCTCCTGATTTTTTACTCAAATCATCCATTTTTTTCTGGTGATCAGCATCAACTGTTGTAGGAAGTGTAATGTTTTTTGTTTTTGCAATTTCCATTAGTTCGGCATTTGCATTACCATGATCGGTAACCATCATTGTAGCAAATTCCTTTACCTGAGCATTGCTGCTTTTTTGAAGTGCAAGTTTACTCAATTCTACCTCTGCCATACCGCCAACAGCAGCTGTTGTTGCGAATTTTGAATCGGCTTCGTCAACAGCAATCCCTCCGGTTGCCGCTACATTGGTAGTGGTGTCTTTACTTTGGTTTAAGCTGTCTGCACTTTCTTTAGCATCTTTGTTTCCGCCACTGCATGCTTGAAATGCCAAAGCTGAAACAGAAACTGCCATTACATAAATTAACTTTTTCATATCTTATTGGTTTTGTTATTAACTAATAACATGATAATTACAGAATGGTTTTTAAGCGAATAATGTTAACTGATGTAAATTTAAAACTGCCTTAAAGTTTATCAAGTTTAAAATAACCTAAATGAATCTCATCTTCTGGTAAAGTTGAATCGGGCGTAATTTCAATGTGATACTTTGCCTTGAATACCGGACTTAAAATTTCTTCTACCCGATAAATGTCATCAATATCGATACCGTATTTTTCATCGATATGTGCATTTGCACCTTTAATGGAATTGGTTTTAAAGAATGCGGTTTTCTTAGCATGTTGAATGGCAGAAGCCCGATCATCTTTTACGCTTAATACAATGTAATGCTGTTCTGCTAATTTACCTGCCTGATAACCGCCCAGATTGGTAAAGAATAATTTATGTAATGAAGATTTTTGTTCAGCCTCTTTAGGAAGAATGTTAATCTGATAACCATCTACCTGATTTACTTCTCTCCATCCATCAACATGAATGCTGGCTCCGGCTTCAGGCCAGAATGCTTTAATTTCCGGAACAAGTTCTTTTAATGAGGTGGCTATTCCGAAAAAATAGTCGTGCTGTTCTACATTTCTTTTAGGTGCTTTTGATCCAAGCAAAAGCATGTATAATTTGGGTTGATTTAAATCTTCGTTCATTTTTCTGATTTTTATAACAACGCCTTAAAGAGGCTATAGTTTAAAAAAATAAGAAATTAACGAGTCTGAGCATTTTTTTTGATCTCTATTTTAAGTTCTTCAATCTGTTCTTTTGCCTGTCTGTTTTCCAGGTAATAATAAATGGCAAAGCCTAAAAAGATTTTCCCTAATACAAAAACGGCAGCAAAAACCCATCGCCATGCTTTATGAATGCGCATGTGGTTAGATTCTGATTCCACTTCGATGTAGCGATCTTTCAGGGTATCATTCTGGTTTGAGTTATGTTCTCGTGCGGTAAATTTCTCTACTTTCTGTTCACGAAGCTGAATTTCATTTACTTCATGCTCAATTTTAGATAAAATTCCTGGAGGGGGTAGAATGGCCATGCCCTGCGCCAGCACTTCCATATCATATTCCAGTTTGGCAAGTTCTTGTTCAAATTCTGGGTATTGTTTCTTCAGTAATAAAACTTGTTCAATTTCCTGTTCGGTGGCAACACCCATTACATAGGTTTCCATAATGCCACTGTCAATCCATTCCTTAATTTTCACGTAACCTCCTCATTTTATCTATTGATGATTTCAGTTGAATGCGTATGTTGTTTTCTTCTTCGCCAAGTGATTCAGCTAAGCCAGAAATTGATCTGCCCTGGTAATATACGGCGCTAAATATTTCTTTTTCTCTGGGACTTAGGAGATCTGAATTTTCTGCCGGGTGATTGGGTGTTTTATTCAAAACAGAATCTGTTAAGGGCCTGTCGCTCAAATTTTGCTGTGCCAAAGTTCTTTGCGCATGTTGCCTTAAAAGCATCCATGTGCTGAGTTTACTTTGCGCATTTAGATTCGTCTCCAAAATAAAAGATCTTATAATTTTAATTAAAAGCGTTTCAGATTCTTTAGGGTCCTGAATGGCACCTTGAATAAAGCCTAAAAGCATTCCGGCATATTTATCGTAAAATTGCCGGATATCTTTGGATGCTTCTTTTGAGATGTTTAGAATAACTTCAGACATTAATTAGATTGACTTGTAAAATAATTTGCAAGATAAGGCCAAATTTTGATTTACATTTACAAAAAAATGAAATATTTTTATTACTAAATGCTTTATTCACTTTAATTTATCATGAAAATAGCAACTTATAATGTTAATGGCATAAATGGTCGTTTGCCTGTGTTTTTGAGGTGGTTAGCCGAAACTCAGCCTGATGTGGTCTGTGTTCAGGAGTTAAAAGCACCACAGGAAAAATTTCCGGAGCAAGCAATTTTGGATGCCGGGTATCAAGCCATTTGGCAGGGGCAAAAAAGCTGGAATGGGGTAGCTATTCTGGCACGTGGTTATGAAATTAAAGAGCTTAGACGTGGCTTACCTGGTGATGATGAAGATCTTCACAGCAGATATATTGAAGCCTTGATAAATGATGTGGTAATTGGTTGCTTGTATCTTCCTAATGGCAACCCTACACCCGGACCTAAATTAGATTATAAAATGGCTTGGTTGGCACGGCTAACAGAACATGCAGCGAAACTGCTTGAATATAATTTGCCCGTTGTTTTAGTGGGTGATTATAATGTGATCCCTACAGAAAATGATGTTTATAAGCCAGAACGTTGGATAAATGATGCCCTTTTTAGACCTGAAGTTCGGGCTGCCTTTAAAAACCTGGTGGATCAGGGCTGGACGGATGCGCTTAGAAAGCTTTACCCTACGGAAACCATTTATACTTTCTGGGATTATTTCAGAAATGCATATGGTCGGGATGCGGGTTTAAGGATTGATCATTTTTTGTTGAGCCCTAAATTGGTAGGAAGGTTGTTGAATGCTGGTGTTGATAAAAATGTTAGAGGTTGGGAAAAATCAAGTGATCATGCTCCGGTATGGATTGAGGTTGAGTAGGAATTAATGATAGAATGCTTGAATTAGTGAATGATTGAATGTTGGAATTAGTAAATGACAGAATTAGAAAGTGAATGAATAATGAGTGATTATTTACAAATATAATTTTAACAAATACAAGGTCATACACTTGATAATTATTCTATCATTCAAAACTCCTTCCTTCATTTAATCCTTCTTTACAACTTGTATCCCAAGCCAACACCTACATTCCATGCTCCATTTCTGGTGTTTGTTTTAGCATTGTAATATAAAGGTACCTGAAATGCAGGGTGGTTATAAACTGTTGTAATTCCGAAGCCTAAAGAGGGGGTGATCAGGCTGTTTTTAGGGGCTCGGGTGCTACTTTATCTTCTTTAATTCTTAAAGAGGGAAGTAAGCCTACAGCGATAGAAAATGGTTTTTTTGCGTATTTGACGTTTGGTCCGATGCAATTGACATATGCGCCGTGATCAACATAGCCACCAACAATGGTTCCATCAAATAATGCAATTTTAGTTTGCGCCTTTGTTTCAAAAGAAAGTAATGCCAGAGCAAGACAGGCTAATCTTACGAAGTTAGTTTTTCTTTTTTTCATCATTCAGGTTTAGTTTTTCGTTTTGAATTTATTTATGGTAATTTCTTTTTTCTTCAACTATATCACGAATGAGATTGCTTTGTCGCTGAAAAAGCTTCCTCGCAATGACGATGAGCTGGGAAGACCCTTATTAAAGCCTGGCCATGAACGATCGTAATTGCCAGGCACGACGCAATCTCATTTGTAAGAAAGATTGTTTCGTCGCTGAAAAGCTTTCTCGCAATGACGACTCCCGATCATTTATAATAAAATTTCGGTTTAATTAACTGTTTTCCATTCCGGCGTTTTTTTCTGTCCTCTCATTTCTACAAATTCAACGGTGGGGTCTTTTTCTTCAGGTGCATTTACAAAGTGTGAAAATCTTTTTCTGATGGCTGGATTTTCTACGGCTTCTTTCCATTCACATTTGTAGGTTGCTATGAGGCTCTCTATTTCTTTTTCCCATTTTTCAGCCATGCCAAGGCTATCATTGATCACTACATTACGCAAGTAATCGATGCCGCCATCCATTTTATTAAGCCATGTTGCTGTTCTGGTAAGTGGGTCTCCGGTACGGATGTAAAACATCAGGAAGCGATCGATATATTTAATACAGGTTTCGCTGTCTACATCTGTAGCCAGTAACTGTGCATGCTGCGGTTTACTTCCGCCATTGCCACATACATAGAGGTTACAGCCTTTTTCTGTTGCAATAATACCGAAGTCTTTACTTTGTGCTTCGGCACACTCTCTAATACAGCCACTTACAGCAGATTTAAACTTGTGTGGTGCTCTGATTCCTCTATATCGCTCTTCAATTCTGATGGCGAAACTCACGCTGTCATGCAATCCAAAACGGCACCATGTACTTCCAACGCAGCTTTTTACTGTTCTTAATCCTTTACCATAGGCATGGCCGCTTTCAAAACCTGCTGCAATTAATTCTTCCCATATGATAGGCAGATCATTTAAATGTGCGCCAAAAAGATCAATGCGCTGCCCGCCAGTTATTTTAGTGTAGAGGTTATATTTCTTTGCCACCTCACCAATTACAATTAGTTTATCAGGCGTAATTTCACCACCTGGAATACGTGGCACAACAGAATAAGAGCCGCCTTTCTGAATATTTGCCAGGAAACGATCGTTACTGTCTTGTGCGGCGTCGTTTCCTTTTTTAAGAATCATTTCATTCCAGAGGCTGGCCAGAATAGAAACAACTAAAGGTTTGCAAATTTCACAACCATCTGATTTTCCTAATTTATCCAATACATCATCATAAGATTTTAACTCATGGATATGAATCAAGTCGTAAAGTTCTTGTCTGCTATAGCTAAAATGTTCACAAATAACGTTTCGCACATATTTGCCGTGCGTTTTTAAAGTATGTAACATAAGGTCTTTTACCATTGGGATACAGCCGCCACACCCGGTTCCGGCTTTGGTGCATTTCTTTATACCGTCTAATGTTTCACAACCTTGTTCCATTACCGCATTGCAAATGTCGCCTTTGGTTACGCCTTCACAGCTGCATATCAATGCCTCATTAGGTAGTGTGGTAATTCCGGCTGCGGCAGATGCTTCGCCACCTCTGCTTCCCAGAATTAATTCTTCCGGATTTTCTGGTAATGCAATTTTGTTTACACTGGTTTGCAGCAGCATATTATACGCTGCTGCATCGCCAATTAAAATACCTCCTAAAAGGTACTGCCCGTCATTACTAATGTTTATTCTTTTATAGATGCCTTTATGTTTGTTTTCAAAAACGATGGTGCGGCAATCTGGTTCGTTGATAAAGGGATCACCAAAACTAGCTACATCAATGCCGATGAGTTTAAGTTTGGTGCTCATGTCAAAACCCTTAAAGGATTTATCTTCTGTACAAAGATTGGTGGCTAGCACTTCGGCCATTTCATAACCCGGAGCAATCAGCCCGTAAATCATTTCATTGTGTAGGGCACATTCTCCGATCGCAAAAATACAAGGATCGTTGGTTTGCATTTTATCATCAACCAGAATGCCACCCCTGGCGCCCACTTCAAGGCCGCAAAACCCGGCCAGTTCATCTCTTGGTTTAATTCCTGCAGAGATGACCAGCATATCTGCCGCTAATTCTGAATCATCAGTGAATTTTAAACCTGTTACACATTTATCTCCTTCAATGCGACTGGTGTTTTTATTCAGGTAGATTTGTAGGCCGAGTTCATTTAGCATAGATTTCAACATTTCGCTCCCGGCCAGGTTAATCTGTCTAGGCATTAACCTTGGTGCAAATTCTACAATGCTGGTTTCCTTAATGCCTAAATCAATGAGGGCTTTTGCAGCCTCAAGTCCTAATAACCCACCACCAATTACTGTAGCTGTTTTAGCGCTTTTGGCATAATCTGAAATCAGATCAAGATCATCAATGGTTCTGTAAACAAAAACGCCTTCTTTTTCTATTCCTTCTATATTAGGTACGAATGCAGCAGAACCTGTTGCAAATACTAAAAAATCATAGGTATATGTTGTGCCGGTTGATGTTCTTACGTTTTTTAGATTGCGATCTACACTAACTACTGGATTATTCAGGTAAAGATCTATGTCTTGTTCCTGGTACCAGTTTTCTGTAGACATGGAAAGGTCATCAGTGGTTTTGCCGTTAAAATATTGGCTTAAATGAACACGATCATAAGCTCTTCTTGGTTCTTCACCAAACACAATTAATTTGAAAGCATCAGACTTAGATTTCAGTTTTTCACAAAATTTATAACCTACCATTCCATTTCCAATTACAATTATCTTTAGTTTGTTCATGATTGCTTGCTTTTGTTGGTTTAATGCTCTTTGTTATTTGTATTTTCTCGATTATGGTTAAAATAAATCCATTATCGTTCTAAATTTTGTGTGATCATTTGTTTTTATATGACTTTAGATATTAAAATATAGTTTTTTTAGCTTTATATTTCTTATTAAATATGATATTAATCATAAAATATTTAATTTTTTGTGATTATTTAATCATATTTACACTTAAATAGTTAAATTTTTAAATTATACGGGTTGAAATGGAAGATTTTGGACTTTTTATAATGGGTGCAGGGCCGGGAGACCCGGAATTGATCACAATGAAAGCTTTTAATGTGTTAAAAAGAGCAGAAGTAATACTATATGATCATTTAAGTAGTGAAAAGTTATTGGAAATTGCTCCGAGCGACTGTAAAGTGATTTACGTTGGTAAAAAACCATATGTAAAGTGCACACCTCAGGATGAGATTAATGATTTGATTGTTAAATATGCTTTAGAATATCAAGTTGTAGTTAGATTAAAAGGGGGCGATCCTTTTATTTTTGGAAGAGGTTTCGAAGAATTGCTTTATGCTGAAAGATACGGGATCAAATCTCATTATATCCCGGGAATTAGTAGTATGCAAGGTGCTGGTTTTATTGATGTCCCGCTAACGCATCGCGGAATTAGTGAGAGTGTTTGGGCTATAACCGGGACAAAGAAAGATGGAAGTTTATCCAAAGATCTTAAATGTGCCATGGGCAGTTCGGCCACGGTGGTGATTTATATGGGCATGAAAAAGCTGGCTGAAATATCAGCCGTGTATAAACACGCAGGTTTGGGAGCAACTCCGGTAGCGATTATTCAGCATGCCAGTTTAGCCAAACAAAAACAGGTAAGATGTATGGTTAAAGATCTTCAGGAAACAGCATTAAAAGAAGGAATGGCGCACCCGGCAATTATCGTTATTGGTGATGTAGTAAGGGCAAGGGAAATTGTGGCTGCACAACATTATTATAAACAAGCCGTTGCTGTTTAATTTTTGCTTCTGTTCGAACCATTTATTCCAAATAATAGTGCCTGATTTTATTCAGGTCATCATCAAGTTCATAAACCAGGGGACTTCCTGTTGGTATTTCTAAAGCGGTAACTTCTTCGTTTGATAAATGATCAAGGTATTTGATCAAAGCCCTTAAGCTATTTCCGTGTGCGGAGATGATTACTTTTTCATTTTTACTGATGGCTGGCACAATTGATTCGTTCCAGAAAGGCAGGACTCTTGAAATTGTATCGGTTAGATTTTCGCTTAATGGTAATTGTTCTGGCAATAAATTATGGTAACGTAAATCATTTCCAGGGTAACGTTCATCGTCTTTTGTGAGTTGAGGAGGCTCTTCATCAGGATCTCTGCGCCATTTATAAACTTGTTCCGCTCCATATTTCTCTGCTGTTTCCGCTTTGTTTAATCCTTGTAGTGCGCCGTAAAACCGCTCGTTTAAATGCCATGTTTTGTATTCCGGAATCCAAAGATGATCAAGTTCTTCTAATATGATATGCAGGGTTTTGATGGCCCGCTTCAGTAAAGAGGTAAAGGCAATATCAAAATTGTAATCATGTTTCTTTAATATTGCAGCAGCTTTTTTAGCTTCCAGATAGCCATTTTCAGAGAGGTCTACATCTGTCCATCCCGTGAAACGGTTTTCCTGGTTATAAATACTTTGGCCGTGGCGAATTAATACAATTTTCTTCATTTGCCTTTGATAACAATCATCACTGATAATTGATTTTGTTCGCTGTATGCGGATTGTCAAATTTATTGCGCGATATTTCAACCTGTAAAAAAGGCCTGAAGCATTCACTTCAAGCCTTTATCACTAATTATTTAATCTCGTTCTGCTGTTTTTCGATTAATGCTTTCTGATCGGTTAAATCTTTATAGTAGAAATAAGCACCGAAGCCAATGATGAGCAGAAAATTACTGGGCTTAAAACTGTGATCAAGCCAATAGTTGAAAGGTGGCGCCTGACCACTTAGGCTTTGTTTTATGCTGGGCCATGAATTCAGTGTGAAAATAATTACAATCATTAATAGAACCTTTAGTAAGGTTCTGACTGCTATTTTCGGGTGCGAGATCTTTTGTTCCATTATTTAAACTCTCTAAAATCCTGACCTTCTTTAATGTTCAGTAAGCTTTCATAAATTAAGCTGATTACATTGTCTACATCTTCTTTATGTACCATTTCTACCGTGGTATGCATATAACGCAATGGCAATGAAATCAATGCAGAAGGAACGCCACCATTTGAGTAAGCAAAGGCATCTGTATCGGTTCCGGTAGAACGGGATGAAGCCTGGCGCTGAAATGGGATCTCATTTTTTTCTGCCGTTTTAATTAATAATTTATTCAAATTGGTTTGCACTGCTGGCGCATAAGATACCACTGGGCCTTTACCGGCTGATAAATCACCCTGAATATTTTTATTAATCATTGGTGTAGTGGTGTCATGCGTTACATCAGTTACAATGGCCACATTTGGTTTAATCCGTTGTGCAATCATTTCTGCACCGCGTAAACCAATTTCTTCCTGTACAGAATTTACGATGTACAATCCAAAAGGAAGTTTTTTCTTATTTTCTTTTAATAAACGTGCTACCTCGGCAATCATAAAACCACCCACACGGTTATCTAAAGCACGACCAACATAATAGCGATCGTTCAAAATCATAAACTCATCCTCGTAAGTTATTACGCAGCCTACATGGATACCCAATTTCTCTACTTCTTCTTTAGTCGTGCAGCCACAATCTAAAAAGATGTTTTTCAATTCTGGCGCCTGTTCTTTTTCACCATGGCGGGTATGAATGGCAGGCCAGCCAAAAACAGCTTTAACCATGCCTTTTTCTGTATGAATGTTTACCCTTTTTGATGGTGCAATCTGATGGTCGGAACCACCATTGCGGATCACATATATTAAGCCATCACTGGTGATGTAATTCACATACCATGAAATTTCATCGGCATGTGCTTCAATCACAACCTTATAAGCGGCTTTTGGATTAATTACGCCAACTGCCGTTCCATAATTATCTACAAAATGCTCGTCGATGTAAGGTTTTAAATAGTTTAACCAAAGTTTCTGTCCTTCCCATTCGTAACCGGTAGGGGCAGGGTTGTTAATATATTCTTCCAGAAACTGTACTGATTTTTTAGTCACTACGGGGACATGATTTTTCTTTTCCTGCGCTTTAGGCAGGTTGCTATCTTCTTTTTTCTTAGCCATGTGTATTTTAGATTTACGATTTCAGATTTACGATTTGCATGGATCAAATCAAATCATCGATCAAATTTTTTGGGTTTTAGAATTGTTCTTTTGATAGGTTAAGTCAACCATTTTGTTAATCTACCATGTAAAATTCTTTTTCCATTACTACGAAATCGTAACCATCTTTAAAAAAGGTTTTTTCGGTTTCGTGAAAGCCAAATTTATAATAAAATTCTTTAGCATTTACGCGGGCATTGCACCAAAGCTTCGAGGCTTTCTGAATTTTACAAAAATCCAAGATATGATCCATGAGTTGTGTACCTAAGCCAGATTTTTGTGCGTCAGAAAGAATGGCTAGCTTTCTAAACTGGTATACATCACCTTCGTTAAATAATGATACCACGCCAGTAAGTTTATGTTCGAGGTATAAACCGAAGTGTATGCCCTCGAAATCATCTGCCAGTTTAACACTATCCAATGGCAATTCGGGATACATTACTTCATGTCTTATTTTCCACGTGAGTGATGGGAAAATTTGTTCAATCTGAATGAGTACCATAATTCTATAATGTTGTTCTTTTTTTTCCGTAGAAATGATAAATTAAGATGTTAAGTATGGTGATGGCTACCATGCCATAGCAAAACATCGCCCAGCCGCCCTGGCCCCAAAGCCATAATCCTAAGGCTGATCCACAACTGGCACCAATAAAACTAACCGACATAAAAATAGTATTTAATCGGTTTCTGGCTTCTGGAATGAGGGTGTAAATCCGGGTTTGATTGGTGACATGAATGGCCTGCTGGCCGATATCTATCAATACAATTCCGATGACGAAAAGGTATAAATGACTGCCTGTAAAATAAAATAATGCGATACTAATCAACTGTAATACAAAGCCAATCATCAGATTTTTACGTGGATTATTTCCATCACTTAACTTGCCAACCAAAGGTGCGGCCAATGCGCCTGCTGCTCCGGCAATTCCAAATAGACCAATTTGCAGGGTTTGAAAGCGAAAGGGTGGGTTTGCTAAAAATAGTACCATGGTTGTCCAAAAGGCACTGATAATAGCGAAAGCCAGAAAATTAATGATAGATGTTTCCCGTAAAACTGGTTGTGTTTTAATATAGCCAAACATAGATCGGATGAGCTGTTTATATGAACCTTTAAATGCGGGGAAACTTTGCGGAAATCGTTTTGCCATTAATATGATTAACAACAGGCAGATACCTGAAGCCATGTAATAAACGGCACGCCAGCCCAGCCAAAAGCCAATACTTCCGCTTACTGCTCTAGAGGCGAGGATGCCGACTAATAAACCGCTCATAATGATGCCGATATTGGCTCCTCGGTTTTCATCAGAACTTAAATTGGCTGCAAGTGGTAAAATAAGCTGCGGAACAATGGAGCAAATGCCAATTAACAAGGATGCGATTTCAAGTAAGAAAAAAGTATGCGAAACTGCTGCAACTAATAAGGCTATAATGGCTAAGCCGGTAATGAATAAAATTTGTTTTTTGCGCTCGAACATATCGCCCAGGGGAACCAATAGAAATAAACCCAGTGCATAGCCAATCTGCGTGATGTAGGTAATTCTTCCTGCATAGGTTTCATTTAGCTTAAAATCTTCGGCAATGAGGATAACCAGGGGTTGGCAATAATAAATATTGGCCACAATAAGGCCGGTACAAAAGGCCATTAATAGAATATCGGTTCGGGATAATGTTGATGTAGTCTGCATGCTAGTTTAAAGTCCAAAGCCCTTAGTCATGAGTCTTGGAGGCCGAGATTAATAAACTCTCAGACTATGGACTTATGACTATTGACTATTTTTTACAAAGGTATGTTTCCATGTTTTTTACGGGGATGATTAACCACTTTATTTTCCAACATTTTAAAAGCTTTAATCAGCTTCATTCTGGTTTGCGAAGGTTCTATTACTTCATCTACAAAGCCTCTTTCGGCAGCGCGATAAGGGTTGGCGAAAATATCAGCGTATAACCTTTCTTTCTCTATCCATTTTTCTTCGGGATTTTCTGCAGCGGTTATTTCTCTTTTAAAAATGATTTCTGCAGCACCCTTTGCACCCATTACGGCAATCTCTGCACTAGGCCATGCATAATTTAAATCTGCTCCGATATGCTTGCTGTTCATGACATCGTAGGCTCCTCCATAAGCTTTCCTGGTAATTACGGTAATGCGTGGGACGGTTGCCTCGCTAAACGCGTACAGTAATTTTGCACCGTTTGTAATAATGCCATTCCATTCCTGATCAGTACCTGGAAGGAAACCTGGAACATCTTCAAATACGAGCAACGGAATATTAAAACAATCGCAGAAACGCACAAACCTTGCCGCTTTAGTAGAGGAGTTACTGTCTAGCACACCCGCTAAGTAAGCGGGTTGATTGGCTACTATACCAATGCTTCGGCCAGACAAACGGGCAAAACCCACCACAATGTTCTCTGCAAAATCTTTATGGATCTCCAGGAAACTATCGGCATCGGTTATTGCTGAAATGATTTCTCGGATATCATAGGGTTGAGATGCATTCTCCGGCATGAAAGTATTTAATGATAATCTACTTTCATCGCTTGCCTCATAAGGCCATTGCAAGGGTATTTCCTCACAATTTTGTGGCATGTAACTTAAAAGTTTTTTTAAATGATTAATGGCTTCTATTTCGTTGCTGCATGCGAAATGCGTTACGCCAGATTTGGTGGCATGTGTGGTGGCTCCACCCAATTCTTCGGAAGTTACTTCTTCGTGTGTAACGGTCTTCACCACATTTGGTCCTGTTACGAACATATAGGAAGTATTTTCTACCATTAAAATAAAATCGGTAATGGCTGGAGAATATACTGCACCGCCCGCACATGGACCCATAATTGCAGATAGCTGAGGAATTACGCCTGATGCCTGCACATTTTTATAAAAGATATCGGCATAACCGCCCAGTGATACCACACCTTCCTGAATTCGGGCACCCCCGCTATCATTCAGGCCAATTAACGGGGCACCATTTTTCATCGCCATATCCATTAACTTACAGATTTTCTCGGCATGTGTTTCTGATAGAGAACCTCCAAAAACTGTAAAATCCTGAGAAAAAACATAAGTTAAACGGCCGTTTATTGTACCGTAACCCGTTATCACCCCATCACCCAGATACTTTTCGCGCTCCATTCCAAAATCGGTACTTCGGTGGGTCACCATCATTCCTATTTCTTCAAAACTTCCCTCATCCATCAAAAAATGAATGCGCTCGCGGGCGGTTAACTTGCCTTTTGCGTGCTGGCTATCAATACGTGCTTGTCCGCCACCAAGGTTGGCCTGTTTAATTTTATCCTGAAGTAACGCTATTTTTTTATCCATTGCCGATGTAATGAGGTTTTAAATTTAAAAATTACCATTGAGATTCCAAGTTTGTATTTTTCTTAATTTAGATTGGCATTATAAGTGTAAAAATCAGATTGATATCAGTCTGTGGGATAGCCGATCATATACCTGAAGTGCTTCGTTGGTTATATTGCATTTTTTTACAGCAATCTCATTGAAAAGCGAATAATCCCTTTACATTTGTAATATTACATTAGAATCGGATTAGAAATCTCGGATGTTTTTAAGGAAATACAAATATATTATCGTTACGGCCTTTATGTTTATCTTCATTGCGAAGATGGGTATTTCTGGTGCGCCGGTTTTTTATAAGAGTATGGATAAGGAAATCATGAATGCGGTAATCATGCAGATTGAACTGGAACATGATAGCGGCAAAGATACTGGCAAAGACATCACAAAATTTACCGATTTCAAACTTCTCGAACTCAATCATCCGATTTTTGCTTATGAATTCTCTTCCAGCCATTTTGTGTTGAAGAGTAGTTTTATTGAGCATTTTAAAAGATATGTAGATCCATATCATCCTACGGTGCCTACACCACCACCCAACTTTATCTAGTTTTTTTATTGGGGTTAATTTTTTGTCGTGCTTTTTAACTGAAGCAGGCATATGGCGCATGGTCATTTTGCTGCATGCTCGTGTTATAAAAGATTTCATTTTAAGATCCCCGCGATTTATTCGTTAAAATTTACTTGATAATTCTATCGTTATGCAAAAGTTTAACCCGGCCTTTTCAGGTTCGGATATCAAAAAATATTTCCTGAAAAAGAATCTCAAAAAAGATCTTCCTTCCAGTATTGTCGTGTTTTTAGTGGCTCTGCCATTATGTTTGGGAATTGCCCTGGCTTCTGGTGCACCATTGTTTGCTGGTTTAATTACCGGAATTATTGGTGGTATTGTTGTTGCTTCATTTAGCGGTTCACAATTGAGTGTAAGTGGCCCTGCCGCTGGTTTAACGGTAATTGTTTTAGGTGCCATAACCTCATTAGGTGCATATCCAACTTTTTTATTGGCTGTTGTAATGGCAGGTATTTTTCAATTGATTCTGGGTTTGGTAAAGGCTGGTACTATCGGGAATTACTTTCCATCCAGTGTGATAGAGGGGATGCTGGCCGCTATAGGTTTGATTTTAATCTTGAAGCAATTGCCTCATGCATTGGGTGTTGATACCGATTTTAGTGGCGATGAGGGATTTTTTCAACAAGATCATGAAAATACTTTTTCTGCAATTTCTGCCGCAATTGGTCATTTTAGTTTGGCTGCCGTGGTGATCAGCTTGTTATCTATAGCCATTTTAATTATTTGGCCTAAATTTCCTAAATTAACTGTAGTGCCTGCTCCCTTATTGGTTGTGGCACTGGGCATTCTGGGTACATTTTTATTCTCTGGAACAGATCATCCATTAAGGGCCGATCAAATGGTTAAAATCCCAGTAATTAGTGGTTTTAGTGGGTTTTTAGGTTTATTTACTTTGCCTGATTTTTCACAGCTGGCTAATAAAAACGTTTATATTGTAGCCCTCACCATTGCGGTAGTGGCGAGTTTGGAAACGCTTTTGAGTATTGAAGCGGTGGATAAAATAGATCCGATTAAGCGGGTATCGCCCACTAACCGTGAGCTGATTGCACAGGGAATTGGAAACATTACGAGTGGGATGGTTGGTGGTTTGCCTATGACATCTGTCATTGTAAGGAGTTCTGCCAATGTGAATGCAGGTGGGCGGACCAAAATGTCTGCTATCTTCCATGGCATCTGGCTGCTTTTGTCTTTATTATTTATCCCGCAGGTGATTAATATGATTCCACTTTCATGCCTCGCTGCTATTTTATTGGTAACGGGTTATAAATTAACACGGATAGGCTTGTTCAAACACATGTACCACAAAGGCTGGGATCAGTTTGTGCCCTTTGTGGTTACCGTGCTGGCCGTGCTGTTTACCGATTTACTAAAGGGTGTAGCTGTAGGTATGATGGTTTCGATATTCTATTTGTTGCGTACCAATATGCGTAACCCTTTCTTTTACCGGATTACTAATGATGGTGACCGGAAAAATATCAGAATTAAGCTGGCGGAAGAGGTATCCTTTTTAAACAAGGCTGCCATACAGGTGGTTTTAACGAATATTCCACGAGAAACAAACGTCATTATAGATGGTTCAAATGCCAGATACATTGATCCTGATGTGTTGGAAACCATTTTCAATTATAAACATAATGCTTATACGAAAGGCATTATTGTAACATTAGAGCACATACAGAAACATTATACTGTGCCTAAATTAACTAAGAAATTTGTAGAAGACCTTAATAAATAAGCAACATGTGTGCAAAACCAATAGAAACAAAAGATATATCATACGAAGCATTACTACAAGGAAATAAAGATTGGGTAAAGGATACGATTGATAAAGATCCGGCCTTTTTTGATAAACTATCTGATGGTCAGAATCCGCCTGTTTTATGGATTGGTTGTTCTGATAGCCGTGTACCTGCCAACCAGATTACGAACACCAAACCGGGCGATATTTTCGTTCACAGGAATATTGCCAATGTAGTGGTACACACAGATATGAATATGCTTTCCGTGCTGGATTATTCAGTAAATGTGTTGAAAGTTAAACATGTTATTGTTTGTGGCCACTACGGCTGCGGTGGTGTGAAAGCCGCATTGGGTAATAAGCAGGTAGGCATTATTGATAACTGGTTGAGGAATATCCGTGATGTATACCGGACATACGAATTGGAAATGTCTGCTATTCAAGATCCTATAAAAAGGTTTGACAGACTGGTGGAATTGAATGCAATTGAAGGTGCATCAAATATTATGAACACCTCCATTGTACAGGCTGCCTGGGCAAATGGTCAGGAATTATCAGTTCATGCTTGGGTTTATAGTTTGAAAACAGGAATTATTAAAGATATGGAAGTAACCAGTAATTGCCTGGATGATGTAATGCCTGCATTTAAGATTGGCTAAGGTATTTTTATGATATATAAGCTGAGATTCGATTGATAATATGCGTTAAAATAACATTTAAACGGTTTATTCTCGCTTTTAACCACCCCGCCCTTTGGGCACCCTCCGATGCATCGGAGGGAATTACGGTTGCCATTCCCCTCTTTCAGAGGGGTAGTCGCAGACCGGGGTGTAAAAGGCTGTAAATACTTATCAAATTCAGGTTAATAGTTTAGCCCCCCCCGGCCATTAGTCGGGGATTCTATTTTTGATGTGCCAAAATTTTACGTTAAGACTGGCATGAAATTACCGATTGCTTTTAAAAAAATAACCCCTGAAAACTTCAGGGGTTATGAACTAAAATGTTATTAATTTATCTAATGAAGAGAGACGAAATGCCCATCTTCATTAGATGAATAATTTTATTAATCTTCTGCTAAGAACGGATAACGATAATCTGTTGGAGATTCAAAAACTTCCTTAATGGTACGTGGCGAAACCCAACGCAATAAGTTAATCATTGAACCTGCCTTATCATTTGTACCTGAACCTCTGGCACCGCCAAAAGGTTGCTGACCCACTACTGCTCCTGTACATTTATCATTGATGTAAAAATTACCTGCAGAATTACGTAGCGCATGTGATGCTTTATCAATCGCATAACGGTCTTGCGCAATTAAAGCACCCGTTAAGGCATATGGTGATGTAGTGTCAATAACTTCTAAAATAGATTCGAAGTCTTGGTCTGCATAAACATAAACGGTTAATACCGGGCCAAATAATTCTTCGCACATGGTGGTGTATTTCGGGTCGTTTACCACCAAAACGGTTGGCTCAACAAAATAACCTTTGCTCTTATCGTAATTTCCGCCAGCGATGATTTCTACGCCTTCGTCTTGTTTCGCCTGATCAATGTACTTCGCTAATTTATCGAAAGAACGTTCATCAATTACGGCATTGATGAAGTTGGTGAAATCTTCTGTCCCGCCCATTTTAAAGGTGGCTAAATCACGAAGCATTAATTCCTTAATTTCTGGCCAGATGCTTTCTGCAATATACACTCTTGATGCTGCAGAACATTTTTGTCCCTGGTATTCGAAAGCGCCACGAACAATTGCGGTACTGGCGATATCCGTTTGTGCAGAAGGGTGAACCAGGATAAAATCTTTACCGCCAGTTTCGCCTACAATGCGTGGATAGGATCTGTATTTATGAATATTGGTACCAATTGTTTTCCAGATTTCCTGAAACACTTTTGTAGAACCGGTAAAGTGAATACCTGCAAAATCAGGGTGGTTAAAAATAACATCACCAGTTTCAGGGCCATCAGCATATACTAAATTGACTACTCCATCGGGTAGGCCTGCTTCACGGAAAATTTCCATTAAGAGGTTAGCGGCATAAACCTGTGTATCTGCAGGTTTCCAAACCACTACATTTCCCATCATGGCGGCAGATGCTGGTAAGTTTGCTGCAATTGCAGTGAAGTTGAATGGTGTTAATGCGAAAACAAATCCTTCTAACGGACGCTGCTCTACACGGTTCCAGCTTCCACGGGGAGATACAGGAGGTTGTTGTTTATAAATGTCGGCCATGTAACTTACGTTGAAACGTAAGAAATCGATCAGCTCGCAGGCCGCATCAATTTCTGCCTGGTAAGCATTTTTGCTTTGACCAAGCATGGTTGCGGCATTTAACTTGTAACGGTATTTGCCTGCAATTAAATCTGCGGCTTTTAAAAAGATGGCTGCTCTGTGTTCCCAGGAAAGGTTTTCCCAATCTTCTTTTGCGGCCAAAGCGGCATCAATTGCTTGTGCAATGTGGGTTTTATCGCCAATGCTGTATTGGGCTAAAATATGTTGATGATCATGTGGGGCAACTACTTTACCTTTTTTATCAGTATGAACAGGTTTGCCACCAATGTACATCGGGATGTCTTGTTGATGTGAGCGGGCTTCGGCTAGTGCTTCTTTTAGAAGTGCACGTTCTTTACTGCCTGGGCCGTAGTTTAATATAGGTTCGTTTACCGGAGTGGGTACGTTAAAAAATCCTTTAAGCATAGTGTATTTTTTATGAGTTGCGCAAAGATAAGGGTTTTTGAGGGATGGAATTCTATTTATTTGGTAAAGAAAACCGTGCGTATGCTTAAACTTGGGTAGGATCGTGTAGATTTCAATTACTAAGTACAACTGAAGTAATTTGAGTTTCATGGTATATAAAAAGCTTTTTATACAATTAATATTTCTGCCAAAATGTCCCTTAAAATAACTCAGTTTCCATCGGTAGAAATAATTTTATTATTCAATCAATTATACCATGTGTTTAAATCTTCAATAGGCATATATCTAAAACAGTAAAAATTAATTTCATAAAGCTTTATGTTTTACTGGTCAAAAAGCAATTTCGTCCTTATAATCGGTGAGTTCGTGTAATATTTTTCTTATTTAGGTTTTAAAAAGGGATACTTGTATCATTCACAGAAATATTCACCGTATGCAAACTATATTAATATGAAAATCTTTTACAATACTTTGGCTACTATATTATTTGTTATAGGAATATCGATTGATCAGAGATTTATAAAATATAGCTTTTTAATAATATCTATTATTATGTTTGCTTACCTACTCTATAAAAGCGTTAAGCAACAAAATTTAGAACAACTTTAAATACATGAAATTAATGATGAAAAAAACCAACCTGCCTTTTAGTTTTTTTTGTTTGACTTTATTATTTGTAATTTCAACAGGGTTTATTGAGAAAAAATCTTCAGCTTCAGTGAATCTGAATTTATGTACTTTAAGCAGAATTGATAGTTCTAAGACAAGAGGTAATTTAATTAAATGGTCTGGTAAGGACTCTATTATATTTAGTAAGGATAAAACTATTATTTATTTATATGGTCAGGCGAAAATTATATGTAAAGCGTTTGATATCACGGCCGATGAAATATCATTTGATCAGAACACACAAAAAGTAGTTGCAAAAAACTATAAAATGATTGCAGCAGTTAGTAACAAAGTTACCAAAGGCAAATATGGGGAATTTAATATTCATTAATCAGAATAAAGGTGTTTCAAACTAAAACTATCATGATGATTTCTTTACGTATAAGTGCTGTCATTTTGCTCCTTATACCCTGTATTAACTCTGATTTGTGAGAACTAATAATAAAAGCTTATTCATAATAAACCTTATATCCTTAGCTTTTGGTGTCATGTTGCTTTCACTTCTTGCTGGTTTACTTTTAGGTAAGATCTTTCACAATATTACAAATTAGTGAGGCACTAAACTAATTCGGCAAAATAAAATAATCATTGCCATTGCTTAATTACCATCAAAAAGGTAGACGAGATTGAGATGATGATACCACCATTACAAATGGTTAATGCCAATATGATCACTTAATATAACTAATCAATACACTAAAGCCAGATACTGCCCATGGTGGCTTACACACCCGGCAGCCATACTTTTATAATCTATCGGGTGATTAGGCTGGGAATAAATTTTAATGCTGATTTTACTAAGTTGATCAAAAACCGGAGCGGCAATAGTATGCACATAATTTGGCAGAACACTTGTTTTTGTGAAATAAACCCGGTCTTGAATGCTTACCGAACCATTCATTTCATTATTAGAAAGGGCCAGACTACAAACAAGACTTGCTGGAGCAAAGTTTCGTATGCTTGTGATTCGATTATCTATTTTATAAGCTGCTTCTTTCATGCTCCATAATATCCAAACCATTTCATCTGCACAGCTTGCGGTTGCAATTAAGGTTTGCTCGGCTGGACTAAAAATTTTATCCAGGTATCCTTTTCGTCGCCAGTTGCTTTGTACTTTGGCGAGATCTAAATCTACCACATCGTTGCCGATCATTTTTCACTTAGTTTTTCTTTAATCACTTCAATGGATGCCTTAACGGTAAGCATTTTTTCCATTGATGTATTATCGATGGTGATGCCAAATGCTTCCTCAACATCTAAAATGATATCCACCAGGTTTGCCGAATTGATATTTAAGTCTTTGATAAAATCGGATTCTTCATTCAGGTTTTCCAGTGCAGCTGAAGCCGGTGCATAAGTGGTGATAATTGGTTTTAGTTTATGGATGATTTCTTCGTTACTCATGGGGTGTATTTTTTAAGGATGATACAGGCATTTACATCGCCAAAACCGAAGCTTGCCTTAATTAAGGTATTGATTTTTATTGATTTCATTTTCTGCGGAATTTTTTCAGCATCGATTAATGCCGTAATGGCTGGATTTAAATCTTCACAATTTACATTTGGAAACAGAAAGTCATGTTGGATTTGCAACACCGATGCCACACATTCAATGCTGCCAGATGCCGTTAAACAGTGGCCAGTCATTCCTTTTAAAGCATTAATGTAGGGGAAATCACTTCCCTTTCGGTTCAATGCGATTGTCCAGTTGTTAATTTCAAGGGCATCCATTGCTGTAGCGGTGAGGTGACCGTTGATGGTATCAATTTCATTGGCTTGAACGTGCGCATTTTCAAGTGCTTTGCTGATACACCTTTGAACTGCAGTTGAGTTAGGCGCAGTCATGGTTCCGGCACCTCTTTGCCCGCCGGAGTTGGCATGTCCGCCTAAAATTTCAGCATAAATTTTTGCACCCCTGGCTTTTGCATGCGTTAAAGACTCTACCACAAAAGCACCTGCACCACTTCCGGGTACAAAGCCACTTGCTGTAGCACTCATTGGTCGCGAACCTTTTGTTGGGGTTTCATTGTGTTTATAGGTGCAAACTTTCATTCCGTCGAAACCGCCCCAAATATAGGGGCCACTATCACTCGTGGCACCAGCAAGAATCACAGTTGCTTGTCCGCTTTTTATACGTTCAAAAGCGGTAAGCAAACTTTCTGTTCCGGTGCAGCAGGCTGATGAATTGGTTGAAATTTGATTTCCCAATCCTATTTTTCCCGATAGGTAAGCACTCACCCCACTATTCATGGTTTGCGCCACAACGGTACTGCCCAAACGCCTGATTTCGAGTTTGTCGATCGTATAAATGGCCTCTCTAAATCGGTCTATTCCAGAAGTTCCGGCACCGAAAACCATTCCGTAATCCCAGAAAGGTTCATCCGTTTCATTTAAGGGCAAGCCTGCATCTTTCCAGGCATCCATGCCGGCTATAACGCCGTATAAAATGCCTGAGCTGTTGAAATTCCGTAGCTCCAAAGGGCTGAAGTATTGAGCAGCAAGTTCCTCAGATACTTCCGGCAATCCGGCAATCTGACAAGAAAATTTCAGGTCGCTTAAAAGTTGCTGGTGTTTAATTCCTGAAACGCCATTTTTTATAGCGGATAGAAATTGATCTAACCCGATTCCATTTGGGGAAACCACTCCCATTCCGGTAATGACTACTCGATTATCCATTGGCATTTTTGATAAACATCCCAGCCAGTTCTCCGTAGCAAACTTTATCTCCTGCCTGATTTTGCATCATGACTTTACACTTCAGTTTATTGAACCGAAAATATATCTTTTCAGAAATTATGGTTACTTTCTCACCCGGAAAAACTGGCCTTAAAAATTCTACATTGGTAGAAGTCATGGCTACCTGACCGTTAAAGGTTTGCTCTTCGGCCGAAAGCAGAAAAATCCCTAAACTAACCATGCCAATCTGCGCCATGGTTTCCGTTAAAATAACACCGGGTGTAATGGGATGATCTTTAAAGTGACCTTTGTAAAATTCAAGTTCAGGATTGAAGGTAAAAGAACCTGTTACACCATCTTCATTAATACATTCTATATCATCAACAAAAAGAAATGGTTTAGAATAGGGCAGAAGGGCTATAATTTCTTTGGGTATCATTTTTACCATTGGATTAAAATTCGTTGTGCAGAAAAACCAGGACCAAAGCTCAGCATTAAACCTTTTTCTCCTTTGGCAGGTTTTGAATCCAGAAAACGTTCCAAAACATATAAAACGGTGGCACTGCTCATGTTCCCGTAAAGGCGTAAAACTTCTTTGGTATCGTTAATATTTTTGCCTAGTGCGCCAAATAAACTCTCTACCATTTGTACAATTTTTTTCCCTCCGGGATGAAAGATCAAATAATTAATGTCTTCAATTTTCAGGTTTTGCTTTGCCAAAAAAGGATGGATAATATCCGGAAAGTGAGTTTCAATTGTTTGTGGTACTTCAATATCCAAAACCATTTTCAGTCCGGTGTTGGTGAGATCAAAGCCCATCATGTGTTCCGCATCGTAAAAGTGATACATTTCTTCAGCAAGAATTTCAGGGCCTTCATCATCTTCATGGGAAGATAACAACACACAAGCTGCACCATCTCCAAAAATAGCTGCACTTACAATGTTGGTCATAGAGAAATCGTTTAGCTGAAATGTTGCCGTGGGTGATTCTACTGCTACAACTGCCGCTCTTTTTCCGGGGTTTGCTTTTAAAAAGTTTTTGGCGTAAATCATTCCTGAAACGCCTGCGGCACAACCCATTTCTGTTACCGGAAGGCGAACGATATCCTGGCGCAGTTTTAATTGATTGATTAAATAGGCATCAAGAGAGGGAATCATGATTCCTGTACAGCTTACCGTAATTATAAAGTCCAGCTCTTCAGGTTTCCAGTTGGCTTTTTCCAAAGCATCAGTCAAACACTGAGCACCCAGTTTTATCCCTTCCCGGATATAAATTTTGTTCCTTTCTTCAAATGAAGCATCGCTGAAAACCTCTTCGGGCGACATGAAGGAATAGCGTTTATCAACCGCCGCATTTTCGAAAATCTTTTTTACCTTCCTGATAAACCGTTCATCCTGTCCGTTTAACCAGGCATCCAGAAAAGGTACAATTTCTTCAGTAGCACGGTTAAAAGGAGGTAAGGCTTTACTAACGGCTTTAATTTTTACGCTCATATTGATTTGATAATCCATTGGTAACGGAAAGCCCATCTCCATTGGATACTGAAACTTTTTAATTTTAATTCTGATGAATATTGCTGTAGATCTGCTTTTTTAAAGCCCCGTAAAATAGAAACTAACCCATCTTTACGAGACATTTCATTTAGTCTGAAAACAAAACAGATCGTATTAAATAAATAATATGCCAGTTTACTGCGGTGTAAATCATTAATTATTACCCCAAGTTTAGCCTGTTTTTGAAATGAATCCATTAAGGCTAAAATTTCGTTATCTTTAAAATGATGCAGGGTGAGGGTACATAAAATGATATCAAAATCTTTCGCTTTAAAGGCTTCACTAAAAATATCAACACAGTCATAACTGATGTTTTGATAAGTTGTTGATAAGCCTTCAGCGTGTTTGATGGTAAAAGCATTTGCATCAATCCCGATTAGCTTAAAGTTTATTTTATTTTTCTGTCCGTAATCTGCCAATGTTCTTAGCATATCACCATTTCCACAACCTACATCCAAAATGGATATTTCCTTCTTGTTTTGTTGGTTATTGATTAAAGTTTTAACACCATGTAGGGTTACATTGTTTCCCCCGAGCAGTTTATTTATACTGGCGATTTTGTCTAGTGCATCTCTGAGTATTTCTCCTTCAAGGGCAAAATCATCCATCAGCTCGGGCTCATCACTTCTGGTTTTGGTGTTTACTAGCATTTAACTTATAGTTATAGGTTTTCCGTGTGTCCGTTTAATAATTTTTGGTAAAAGTGCCGGCAATTTAGTGATGCAATTAATTATAAAATCTGACAGGCTTTCATTTCTTAATAACCCCGAAAGGAGCTTGCCAGTTTTTAATCTTGAATTAAAATGGAGTTCCCATTCAGTGGTATAGGCATGCTCTAGATTTTTATGAGTAGAAATTTCTCCGTTAAAAAAGTTTAGGATAAGTGTACTTGCGATTTGAGCAGCGTGGATAGCCATTCCCATTCCGTTACCACAGAGTGGATGAATCAATCCGGCCGTATCACCCACCATTAAAATATGGTTCTTAACGCATTCTTTTTGTTCGAAAGAAATCTGACTGATGGTCAGGGGGGCATCAAAATGCATGGTGCTGTTTTCCAGAATTGCCTTTAGGTGTGGATTTTGGTACAGCACTTTTTCCTGATGTTCTTTGATGTTTTTATACTTTTTAAAAGAGGTATAATTAACCAGATAACAGATATTGATCAGCTGATGCTCTACTTTTGATACGCCACAATAACCACCTTTAAAATGGTGCAAGGCAACGAGATCATTTGGGAAATCACCTCTGTAATGGGCCTTAACTGCAAGCCAGTTAGATTTTTCTTTAATAAAAGGACGTTCAAGTTTAAGGTCTAAAGCTGATCTTTTACCATAAGCTCCGATTGCGACGCGGCTTTTATATGTTTTATCTTTAGTTGTAACGGCGAAGATCTCATCCTTATAAACTATATCTAATACAGTATCTTGGATAATGATGACACCTGATTGTTTTGCCCTTTCTTGTAGGAAATGATCAAAAGTAAAACGGCTCAAGCCAAAGCCTCCTAAAGGTAAATTAGCATGAATCAGCGCACTTTTTGGCGTGCTCATTTCAAATTTGCTGATCCTGGTAGGATGTAAAACGGCAGGATCTGTGCCTAACGCTACGAGATAGGGCAAAACCTCATTCGAAATATATTCGCCACAAACCTTATGGTAAGGGTAGCTATCTTTTTCGATTACAATAACTGCCTTCCCCGCCTGCGACAAATGAATGGCGCTAACCAATCCGGCAAGGCCTCCTCCAATAATAATCACATCGGCATCAAGCATACGATGCAATTTAAGGTAATTAAATGAAGAATATCTGAAATTGAGTTGATTATTTATTTGCGGCTATAATCAGGCTGTATTTATTGTAAAACTATGTTTGACCATGATTAAAAAGTTGTTTTACAAATTCTCATAACAAATTTATCGGTCACTTCGCTCCTCCATATTCAAATCGGTATCGAACGGACTTTTTGTAAAAGGATAGATTGATTGGTTGATAAAGCCTTTCGGATAGGAAGCCTCGTGAACACCAGTGCCAGCCGGCCATTCGTTTTTAGGTAGATAATAAGTGCCAAACATCATATCAATAAATGGAAAGATAGATGCAAAGTTATGTCCATAATATTTGGGGTCTTCGCAGTGGTGCCAGTGGTGATATTGTGGCGTAGTAAAAATATATTTAATCGGGCCGAAATTGATTCTGGTATTCGCATGAATTAAAACCGCATGGATGGCGATGAAAATAATATACACATTAAATACGGTTGACGAGAAACCAAAAATATAAAGCGGAATGAAAGTCATTGCCCTGGTGAAAAAGATATCAATAAAGTGCGTTCGGCTTCCGGCTAACCAATCCATATTTTGCGTGGAATGGTGGATGGAGTGAAAACGCCAAAGTGATACCCGCGTGTGGAAAAAACGGTGTGCCCAATATTGAAACAAATCTGTAGTAAAGAAAGCTAAAAATAATGCCACTATAAAAGGTAAGCCTTGTACCCAGGTGTGCAATTTATCCAATCCCATCCAGCCAAAAAACAGCACGGCAGGCTTTTGGGTGATGATACCAAAAAACTGGATGAACAAATGGCTGATAACAAAATAGGTTAAATCGGTACGCCATTCTTCATGAAACTTGGTTTGCTCATTATTCTTTGGGAAGAATAATTCGAGTGGAACAAAAATGGCGACCATTAAGAGCAAATCCAGAATCATCCAGTCTAAACCAAAATGCCAGCTTGATTTGGCTACGTCTCTGCCTTCAACACTTAAAGCGCCGAGAATAACAGCCAGTGCCGCTAAGGCAAAACCTGGCCAGCCCCATTTGAGTTTTTTGCTTAAAATAATACTTAATGCAGCAAAGAAAAAGGAAGCGATTACACCGCCAAGCATGAGCATTTCCATACTGTCTTTAGTGTAAATTTCTCGAAATTCTGGCGTGGTCAATTTTTCAGGGTAGTAAAAACAAAGAATTCCGAGCAACGCTAAAACAGCCAGGAAAATAGAAATATAACCACTGATCTGGCCTTGGCCAACCACTAATCGTTTATTAGGAGACATTATTTTGCAGTTTAATGATAACAATTATAACAAAAAATAATTTTCTAATTAGGTCTAATCTCTAAATTCGGTTATTTAGTGGGAAATTAGGGTTCGTTTTAAAATTAGAATTGAGTATTAAGATGATGCAGGCTGGATGGGTATTAATAGTCAGATTAACAGAGAAATGAAAGTGGAAATAAAAGCTTGAATTAATTCCAACAAACATTTAAGCTTGTTTAAGGTTGATTTAATAGGCCCCGCCATATCGCGATGCCTTTCTTTTTAAATAATCAGTAATTTTGAAAATACGATGATGCTACTTAACTATTTACGCCTTTTACTGCTTCCTTTCTCTTTAATTTATGGTATTGCCATTACATTGCGTAAAAAGCTTTACGATTGGGGATTAATGTCTTCCGTTAAGTTTGAATTGCCAGTAATTTGTGTGGGTAACTTAGCGGTTGGTGGCTCTGGGAAAACGCCAACAACTGAATATCTGGTTAGGTTATTAGCAAATTATAAAATTGCTATTTTAAGCAGGGGCTATGGCCGTAAAACAAAGGGATTTATATTGGCAGACGGTGATGCTACTGCAGAAAGTATTGGAGATGAACCTTTACAATATTATCAAAAGTTTGAAGGGGTAACAGTAGCTGTTTGTGAAGATCGGATTAAAGGCATAGAAAAACTTAAAGAAAACCATGATCTGATTATTTTAGATGATGCCTTTCAGCATCGTCGTGTAAAAGCAGGATTAAATATTTTACTTTTTGAGTTTCGTAAACTAGGCACCTTACAGTTTCTACTGCCAGCAGGAAACTTGCGTGATGTTTTTTCATCCAGAAAAAGAGCTGATGTTTTGCTGGTTACCAAATCACCTGTTCCGCTTTTGCATGTGGCACAACAAGCATCTGTGAATGAGCTACAGCCCAATAATACGCAAAAAGTGTTACACAGTTATCTGAAATACGGAGATTTGAAACCTCTCTATCTTCCTGAAAGTCGTTCACTTGCATCTATTAAAGATTTTGGAATATACTTGCTAACGGGTATAGCGAATCCAGATCCTTTAATTGAAGAGTTGGAAAAATACACCAAAACGATTAAACACGAAAAATTTCCAGACCATTATGCATTTAAAACAGCTGACATTAAAAAGTTTAAAGCAGCTTTTGAATCGGGTAATGAAAAAGAAAAAATCATCATCACAACAGAAAAGGATAGCAAACGTTTAAATGCTGCGGGATTTAAAGATTTACTGATAAATTTACCGGTATATTTTTTACCTATTGAGGTTGAATTATTTGAAGAAGATAAGATTACCTTTGATGAACTTATTTTGAACTATGTTAAGAGTAATAGAAGAAACCGTTGAGTATATTAAACGTAAAACTGAGAACTTTCAGCCAGAAATAGGTATTATTTTAGGCACTGGCTTGGGTGGATTGGTTAAGGAAATTGAAATTGAATATCAGTTGATGTATTCTAATATTCCTAATTTTCCAATTTCTACTTTAGAATTTCATAGTGGTAAGTTAATTTTTGGAACGTTAAACGGAAAGAAAATCATCGCCATGCAAGGGCGTTTGCATTATTATGAAGGTTATAGCATGCAGCAAATCACTTTTCCGGTTCGGGTAATGAAGGGTTTGGGTATTGAAAACTTAATCGTTTCAAATGCTGCCGGCTCTTTAAATCCTGAATTTAAAAAAGGTGATTTGATGATTATTGAAGACCATATCAATCTTCAACCAGAAAATCCTTTACGTGGTTTAATTGAAAGTTCACTTGGACCACGTTTTCCTGATATGAGCGAACCTTATAAGCGTGATATTATTGCTAAGGCGTTAAAGATTGCTGAAGAAGTAGCGGTAAAATGCCATAAAGGTGTTTACGTTGCCGTTTCCGGTCCGAATTTAGAAACCAAAGCCGAATATAAATATTTACGCTTAATTGGTGGCGATGCTGTTGGCATGAGTACCGTGCCTGAGGTGATTGTTGCCAACCATGCAAGCTTGCCTGTATTTGCTATCTCAGTTTTAACTGATGAGGGTTTTCCAGAAGATTTACAGCCCTTTAATTTAGATGAAATTTTAGAAGCTGCGGCGAAAGCGGAACCAAAAATGACAGAAATTTTAATCCGCTTAGTTGCTGAATTATAGAATGGGTAGACTGGCTCAAATTTGTTTCTTTATCTTATTGCTTACGGGTATTAATAAGGCTTTTGCTCAGGATTTAAAGACAAGTATTAATAATAAAACGGAAGCAGATTCCATCAGGAAAAAACTCGATGGGAAAGATTCTATTGTTTATACTGCGAAATTTATTCGTTATACTAAACTTGGTTTAAGTAAGGATAGTATTGTATTACTGCCTCTTGATACTTCTACCACTAATATTCAGAATTATAGTCCGCTTTTACAACCTCAGCATCCCACTATTAATAATGGAAATATGGGGCTTTCTGCCAGGCCTTTACTTTATGAGCCTAGTAAAAGAATTGGTTTTGACGTGGGCTTTCATTCATTGGATTATTATGCCCTCACACCGGATGATATTGTTTATTATCAGGCCAGGGCACCATTCACCAGCTTATATCTAATTAGTGCCGGACAGAAAGAGCAGCTTTTTAAAATGATTCATAGTCAGAATATTAAAAAGAACTGGAATGTGGGCGTTAATTTTAACCGTGGAGATTCGCGTGGTTTTTACCGTAGGCAGCGTGGCGATAATTTAAATGTTGCCGTATTTTCATGGTATCAATCGCCTAGTAAGCGATATAACATGTGGGCATCTGTTATTTTTAATACCATGCGGGCATATGAAAATGGTTCCAATACCAGCCCTAAAATATTTGAACCTGGCTATCAGAAGATAGAGCGGAGTGCGGAAGTGGTTAATTTAAATACAGCCAGAAACATGTATCGTAAAAATACTTTGTTTTTAAAACAGACATATTATGTGGGCCGGATTGATACTTCGGCAAATGTTAATAATGCTGTTTTACCCACTAATAAAGTAACTTATACTGTAGAGTACAATAGCGATAACTATAGTTTCTATAAAAATGAGCTTGATGTAAATGGTGTGATGCCTGTAGGGCTGGCGGATGCTACCTTCACCAACGATTCTACGAAGGTTAAACACCTTAATAATGAATTTATTTATAGTTTCTTTTTACGCCCGAAAAATTCTACGGTAATTAAAAATGAATTGAAGGTTGATGCTGGTATTCGTCATGATTATTATCAGCATCGGTTTTTAGGCTTTAAACCTGATGGATTAACTTATGAAGAAAGTAAGTTCACTTATCAGAATGTTACGGTTTTAGGTTCGGCCGGGTATCGTTTTTCAAATAATATAGATTTTAACCTCGATCTGCAACAGATCATTCAAGGGGAAAATGCTGGTGATTATTTATATGAGGCTAAAAGTAGAATTCTTTTAAGTAAAGCAGTGGGTAGGATCGAATTGGGCGCTTATGTTCAAAATCAATCTCCTGCTCAGCTTTTTAATTATTATCATGGCAACCATTACAGATGGGACAATACGGATTTTAAGAACACAAAAATTGCTAACCTATCGTTCAATTTTATTAATGATAAATATGAATTTACTGCTGGTACGAAGTATTTTTTAACAAGCAATTATTTATATTTTGGTTTGGATGATAGCAACGGAACGAATGCCATAACACCCAGACAGGTAAGTGGAGACATCAGCCTGATTAGGTTTGATATCTCAAAAAAATGGCGGTTTGGGAAATTTGTACTGGAAAATTATTTAGCTTATCAAAAAACAGATCAGAATGATATCTTAAGAACTCCTGAATTTTACACGTATAATAGTATTTATCTGAACAATACTTTCTTTAAGGTATTGAAGGCTAATATTGGATTTGATGTAAGGTATAATTCTGAGTATGCGAATTATTTATATTCACCAGCTACTGCACAATTTTATATTGGTAGCAATACGGTTTATCAATCAACACCTATTGTTGATTTCTTCTTGAAAGCAAATTTAAAAAGGGCTAATCTTTTTATTAAATATGATTTCATTAATCAGGGTTTATTTGTTCCAGGATATTACACGGTTAACCGTTACCCCATGCAGGATGCTTTATTAAAGTTTGGTGTAAGCTGGAATTTTTACGATTAATTTTGATTCAGAGCTTAACGAAGAATATTAATGTAAAGTCAAGTAAGTTTGTATAAACCGTATGCTAAGATATAAGGAAAGTGAACTTTAGTGCTAATCAGATCAAGATTCTTCATGCTTTAGAATGATTGAAGTGGATAAAAATAATGAAACGCTTCTTAAGCTTTGACAAATTAATAACGATCGTGAAAGAATTTTTCTATGTCTTAATTTCCTATTCGATTTCCTAACTTGATTCAGGATCTTCACGAAGCTTTAATCATTGAACCCGCATAAACAAAAAAGCCGTTCTGAAATAAATCAGAACGGCTTTTAGATTTTTTATGATTTCTTAGAAAGAATAACCTACTGAAAAACCTAATACGCGGTTAGTTAATTTATTATCGTTATTCGTTCTTGAATCTTTAGGTACAAGGTTTGACAAGCCTAAACCATAGTTAGCACCTACTAAGAATCCAGAATTGGTACGGTAAGCTAAACCAAAGTTTGCACCGAAATCTGTACTTGCGAAATCCTTATTTGTAGCACTACCAAAAGATAAATCTTTATCATCTGCTATAGTTGATGATGAACTTGTGTTATTAGCATTGTTTACTGTAGTTGTAGTGATATCTCCTTTGTTTTTACCAGAAATATTGAAGCCAACATAAGGACCAGCACTGATTTGTACTGCACCAGCTGTACCAGTAGGAATTCTAAATACAGCATTAATTGGAACTTCAATCGCCATTAAATTTCTTTTGCTGGTAGTTGTAGTCGTAATAGTAGTGTTGTTTGAAGTAACTGAACCTACTGATTCAAACTTATCACCTTTGTTTTGTAATGAAACTCCTGGTTGAATGAAAAAGTTATTTCCCACACCGAAATCTGCAAATGCAGTAACATTAAAACCTACATTACTTTTAACATTGTCGTTGTACGCGTTTGATAAAGCATTATCTCCGCCCATGTGGAATTTAGATAAGTTAACACCTGCTTTAATTCCGAATCTAGCATCCGAACCACTCATTGTTGTGGTTTGTGCGAAAGCACCTGTTGCCATTAATAATACTGAAGCACTTAATAATAATCTTTTCATGATATTTTTTCTTTAGATAAAGAATCTTGTTTAAAATAATAAGGCCTAAACCTTTTGTTAATTGAAACCTTCCTTCCAAAAGCTGTGCCAATTGTCTATATCAAGAAAGATTTCAATGCTAATATATTGTTCACCAGTGCTTTTTTACAATGATTTAAGATAGAAATGCACGTTAAAGTTTCATACTATACAACTCTGTGAAGTGTATACAAATCAGGAATATGATTAAATTGTAGGTGCTAGTTCCTATTTGAATGCGTGATTATGTTTTCTGCGGCTTTTTCTTTGCAGCCGGAAAAAGTACATTATTTAAGATCAAGCGATAACCTGGCGAATTTGGATGCAAATTTAGATCTGTAGGTGGATCGCCAACAGCATGTTGATAATCTTCAGGATCGTGCCCGCCATAAAAAGTAAACTGCCCTTTGCCAATCTCTCCATGAAGGTATCTTACTTCTGCAGCACCTTTATTTTCACCTAACACAGTTACACTGGGTTTCACCAAGCTCTTTTTAAAAGCAGTTGTTTGCCCCATAAAACCTTTAATTACCTTATCATGATTTTGTGTGAGCATGGTTGGAACCAAATCCCATTTTGCAGAAAAATCAAATAAGGTGAAGTAGTCATTAGTTTGATTTAGCGTTCTGAACTGCGTAACATCAATGTCTGAAAATTCATAGTTCATTGGGTTATTGTCCAATTTAAAATTTTGAAAGGCAAGTGTTTTATTAAAGTCCAGTTTAGACTGCGCATTTGGGTCAGCGCCATCACCATCAAACATTTGTGCACAAATATCTACCCCTTCAGCAGCCAAGGCAATGTCAAAACTATCTGTTCCGGAGCACATGGCAAACATAAAACCACCACCGGCGCAATACTCTTTAATATGTTTGGCAACGGCGAGCTTCATTTCAGAAACCTTTTTATAACCCAGTCTTTTAGCGAGGGCTTCCTGGTTTTTAACATCATCCTGATACCATTTGGCATACCTGAAATTAGACCAAAACCGACCATATTGTCCGGTGAAATCTTCATGGTGCAGGTGCAGCCAATCATATTTACTTAATTTATCCTGGATAATGTCGTCATCATAAATAACATCATAAGGGATTTCTGCATAAGTTAATACGAGTGTCACTGCATCATCCCAAGGTAATTTACTTTTAGGGGAGTATACTGCAATTTTAGGTGTTTTCTCTAATTTAACCATTTCCATATTTACGGAAGGATCACTGATTTCATTTAAAAGGTTAACCACTTTGCTGTCGGCCAGTACCTCATAAGAAACACCTCTAATTTTTAATTCATCTTCAACATTTTTATTGTATTTAATGAGGAAGCTTCCTCCCCGATAGTTTAAAAGCCAATCTACTTCTACTTGTTTGCTAATTGTCCAATAGGCTATACCATAAGCTTTCAAGTGATTTTTCTGGTCTTCATCCATATAAATTAACAGGGAGGATGCCCGAACACCAAGTGTGCAAAACAGACAAAATAACAGGATATAATATTTCTTTTTCAAAATGATGGGGCTTAAAATACTAAAATACCTCATTTAAATTGTTTAGAAAAATTTAATGATATCAGATGTAATACAATTTTGTTATTTTTGCCTTTTACTTAAAAAAACTGAACGGTTTTTTTAGGCGTTAAATTATAAATTAGTACCAAAATTGATATGAGTAAAGCAATAATAAAAACCGAAAAAGGAAATATGACTGTTGAGTTCTTTGAAAAAGATGCTCCTAAAGCAGTTGCAAACTTTAAAAAATTAGCTAACGAAGGCTTTTATGATGGGGTAACTTTCCACCGTGTAATTCCTGATTTCATGGTTCAAACTGGCTGCCCAAATTCTAAAGATGGTGCTACTGGTATGCCAGGCACTGGTGGCCCGGGTTACAAGATTGATTGCGAGCTTGATGGCGAAAATCAATATCACGATCGTGGTGTGTTATCAATGGCTCATGCAGGTCGCAATACAGGTGGTTCTCAGTTTTTTATCTGCCATAGCAGAACGAATACTGCACATTTAGACCGTAACCATACTGTTTTTGGTAAAGCAGTTGAAAATGTTGACCTTGTTGATGATATCCGCCAGGGAGATAAAATTTTAGGTATTGAAATAGTTGAAGATTAGTAAAAAGTTGCGGGATGTGAGATATTAGATTTGAGATACTGTTCTCTGATTTGAATTTCTTTCTCAGTTAATAAATAGATAATAGATTTGAGTATTTTATTTGAGCGACTTCGCACATCTTATTTTTCAAATCTCACATCTCAAAAATAAATATTATGAATTTAAGAGGAATTGTTGCCGTATCTGGCAGACCAGGTTTATTTAAACTGGTTGGACAAAATAAAGTTGGATATATTTTAGAGGGTTTAGATGCTCAAAAAACTAAAGTGGTAGCCAATATTACCAATACAAAATTAGCTTCATTAGAAGATATTACGGTATATGGTGAAGATGAAGAAATCAAGTTAGCCGATATTTTTGCTAAAATTTCTGAAAAAGGAACTACACCAGATTTAAAAGGTGATTTACGTTCATATTTTTTAGAAGTTGCTCCTGGTCATGATCAGGAAAAAGTTTATGCTTCGGATATGAAAAAAATCATTACCTGGTATAACTTATTAAAAGATTTGCCATTATTTACGGAAGATACTCCTGAAACTCCAGGTTCTCCGGCTGAGGTTAGCCTGGCAGAGGAAAAAGTTGCCGCAGATAAAAAGCAGAAGTCTGCTAGCGCTAAAGGTTCAGCAAGTGCTAAAGCAAGTACAAAAACTTCTGCACCAGCTAAAAAAGCAAGTATGACAAGCAAAAAAGGCGTTTAAGCTTTTATTTGAATACAATTAAAACACCAGGTTTACTGTCTGGTGTTTTTTTATGTCCTGATTTTAGAAGAAATAGTATAAAATAGCTACAATCACAAAAGATACGATAATGCTGATCCAAAGCATTCTGCTGTTTCCACTTTGATTACTTCTAAACCTGTATTGTCTTTTATATTTATCTAACATATTTGTTTTTTATTTAATGATGATGTGAGGCACATTATTCCACACCATTCGTATTTTGTGATTTTAAAATCTAATATTCTTATAATGCTTAGGCATGATGATATGGCTCGCCTTTCAGGATACTGAATCCACGGTACAATTGTTCTACAAAAAACAAACGGATCATTTGATGTGAAAAAGTCATATCTGAAAGCGAGATTAGTCCATTTGCTCTTTTGTAAATACCCTCATCAAATCCATATGGACCGCCGATGATAAAAATTAAATGTTGAACACTTCCAATCATTTGTTTATTCAAATAATTAGAAAAGGCTATAGAAGAATATTTTTTTCCTTTTTCATCTAATAAAATAACAACATCACCATTATTGATTTGTTTGTGCAATAATTCTGCTTCCTTGCTTTTTTGCTGCGCTTCACTCAGGTTTTTTACATTCTTTACATCTGGGATAGCTAAAAAGCTGAAATTAATGTAATGCTTCAAACGGTTAATGTATTTATCAATTCCTTCAATTAAATACTTGTCTTCAGTTTTGCCAATGGCTATTAAAGTAATCTTCATTTAATATTTTGCTATCTTTAGAATTTTCAGCGATTCAAAGATAATGTTAAAAACACAAGCACAAATAATATCTGGTTATAGCCAAAAAATTACTGAAGTAACAGATCGCATTGATCATACAAAAAAACGAATAGATCAACTCTCTTTGGTTAGAATAGGGCTTTTTTTAATAGAAGTTCTATTTTTCGTTTTGCTTTTAAATTCTGCTGACGATAGCTGGCGAACACTGCTTCAAGTGCTTATGTTATTACCAGTTCTGGTCTTCGCTTATATAGTTAAAAAGCAAAGTAAGCTTGATCGTGAGATTGAGTATCAAAAAGATCTTTTATGGGTGTATCAAAATGAATGGAACATTTTAAATGGTAAGGCAAATGGTTATGATGATGGCAAATTGTATGAATCAGAATTGCATCCTTATTCTTCTGATCTGGATATTTTTGGAAATGCATCACTCTATGGTTTTTTAAACCGGTGTTATACTAAAAATGGACGTGAATTACTGGCTAAAGGTTTAGCAGAGAAATCATTTAGGGGCAGGATTATAGAAAGGCAGGCAGCCGTAAAAGAAATGCAAACTAAAATTGAAGATACCTTCGATTTCAGGGCTAATCTGCATGGTCACGATGTAGAAAAAATTGAACAGATTAAAATTCAGCTCAAATTTCAGCTTGATGAACAGTTGAGTTTCATTAGAAACAAGATATTAAAATCTTATGTTGCCATTACGCCTTATATTTCTGGAATAATATTTCTGGCTGCAATATTTTTAAACGGTACCTTTTGGAATGTACTTACCATATATATGATCATCAATATTGGTGTTACGGTATTGCAAAACTCAAAAATAGATAAGGTGTTTTATAGTTTCGGAGGTAGTTCAAATTTATTGAATGGTTATGCAGATGCTATTTTATGGACAGAAAATCACCAGTGGACAAGTGCCTATATCATGGCATTGTTTCAATCAAAAGTACCTGTTAGCCAAGAGATAAAAGCTTTATCTAAAATTATACAGCGTTTTGATACCAGGTTAAATGTTGTAGTAGGTACAGTGCTCAATGCCCTTTCATTATGGGATCTTAAATGTTGCATCCAACTGAATCAATGGTATCAATCTTCATCAAGTGATGTAATTTCGGCACTTAACCATCTTGGTGATTTTGAAGAATTAATTTCCCTGGCTACTTTAGCGCATAATGAGCCAGAATGGGTTTTTCCAGAAATTACAGATGTATTTGCTTTAACTACCACAGCAGTTGGTCATCCTTTAATTTCACCAAAGATAAGAATCACCAATTCTTTTTCTTTAGAAGCAAAGCCTACAGTAGATATTGTAACGGGTTCTAATATGGCAGGAAAAAGTACATTCCTCCGTACGTTAGGCATTAATATGGTATTGGCTTATGCCGGAGCACCGGTATGTGCACAATCAATGAGTCTTTCCGTTTTTTCAATCAATACCTACATGCGGATTAAAGATTCGCTAAATGAAAGTACTTCCACATTCAAAGCGGAGCTGAACCGTTTAAAGATGATTTTAGATCATGTTGTAAGTGATAAAGATACCTTCGTATTAATTGATGAAATGTTGCGGGGAACCAATAGCCGGGATAAATACCTGGGGTCAAAGGTTTTTGTAGAAAAACTAATTGCAGAGGGCACGCCGGCACTCTTTGCTACACATGACTTGCAATTGGCTGATCTTAAGAACGATCATGAACAAACGCTTCGAAATTTTCATTTTGATATCCAGATTGCTGATGGAGAAATGAAATTTGATTATAAATTGAAACAAGGTCCTTGCACTACATTTAATGCTGCAATTTTGCTGAAAGAAATTGGGTTAACTTTAGAATAACTCACTTTTATGGTCAGATCGTTAAATATAGAATCATATGAAATAATATATTTACTTTGTTTAAACCGGTTAAAAAAATCTTTATACAATCTCAATTGTTAATGATTTCTTAATAGTAAACTTGCAATTTACGCTCAATCAATTGATAAGATGATTAAAGCAAGTGATTTTGGTAATGATTTTTCCTGGGGTGTGGCTACTGCTGCGGCGCAGATAGAGGGTGCTGCACAACTGTATGGCAAAGGCCCTTCCATCTGGGACACCTTTTCTGCCAGAAGTGGAAAAATTAAAAAGGGACATAAATTAGATATCGCCTGCGATTTCTATCATCGATATCACGAAGATATCCAACTGGTTAAACTTTTAGGTTTTAAGGTCTTTCGGTTTTCTATAGCCTGGGCAAGAATTTTACCCGATGGGAGAGGTGAAGTTAATCAGCAAGGGATCAGGTTTTATCATAATTTAATTGACGAGTGTCTTACCCAGGGCATTATCCCATGCATTACTTTATATCATTGGGATTTACCTCAGGCATTGGAAAATGAAGGTGGCTGGACAAGTTTCAGTATAAATGCCGCATTTAACGCTTTTGTGAAACTCTGTGCTTCTGAATATGGAGATAAGGTAAAGAACTGGTTGGTGTTAAATGAGCCCTTCGGATTTACATCATTGGGTTATATGCTGGGTATCCATGCACCTGGCAGAACTGGATTAAGCAATTTTTTTCCTGCTGTTTTGCATACTGCCATCGCACAGGCAGAAGGAGGGAAGATTCTTCGTGCTGAAATCCAACATGCCAATATAGGCACCACTTACTCTTGTTCTGAGATTATTCCTTACACGCAGAGTGATAATGATCTTCTGGCTGCAAAGCGGGTAGATTGTTTGATGAACAGATTATTTGTTGAACCGGCACAGGGTTTAGGTTTCCCAACAGAAAATTGGGATGTGCTGGAGAAATTTCAAATTGAATATGGCACCTGGCGATTAAATGACCGGATGAAGTTTGATTTCGACTTTATTGGTTTGCAGAATTATTTTCCTTTAACCATAAAATACAATGCTTTTATTCCTGTTATTCAGGCTTGGGAAGTTAAAGCAAAGAGCCGGAAAAAACCGCATACCGCAATGGGATGGGAAATTAATGCTGACAGTTTTTATAGGATTATTAAACAGTTTGCTGCTTATCCAAATATTAAAAATTTAGTGATTAGTGAAAATGGTGCTGCTTACCATGATAAGATTATAGATGGGAATATTGTAGACGCTGAACGGATTGAATATTTTAAACTGTACTTAAGCGCTTTGTTAAAGGCAAAGAAAGAAGGGATCAATATTACCGGTTATATGGCCTGGACTTTAATGGATAACTTTGAGTGGGCAGAGGGTTTTAATGCCCGTTTTGGCTTAGTTCATACCGATTTTAAAACATTAACCAGAACGATTAAATATTCAGGTTACTGGTGGCAGGAGTTTCTGAGGAATTAAGTTTTTAATTTCCCGCTGATTTGGATATGATAAGCGCAGATTGAAGATTATAGCATCGTGTATAGTTGTACATTGTTTTCCCCCAGATTTTTGGAGATAAGAGGCGCAAATTAAAAGGATCGATAGGTTATAAGGAATTTATTACGGCTCATTGCTATCCATCATACCCTTACTGAAATCATTTTATAGTTAGTTATTGATCTGTGTTGATCAGCGATTTTCATCATTTTAAATCGGTGGGAGAAACCTTTTTAAGTGGTAATCATTAGAAAATGATGATTGTTGTTTCCCGCGGATTTTTAGAGATAAGAAGCGCAGATTTAAATAGATGTGGTGGAGATTTTTGCTAATTATCTATAATTTCTTAAATAATAACTATTTTAACGCTATGAGCGATAAAACTATTGTGCATAGCACATATTATAATCCAATGGAAGCCAATATTATTAAATCCAGACTGGAAGATAGTGGTTTTGCTTGTTTTCTAGCAGATGAAAATGTTGCAACACTTAATCCGCTTTATAATCAGGCAATTGGTGGGGTAAAACTTATTATATTTGAAAAGGATGTAATGGCCATCAATGAATTGCTAGCTGTGGAATATCCGGTACTTGATCAGCAAGAGTTTAGTAAATACACAGCTGAGGAGACTGATGGTGTAGCCTGTCTAAAATGTGGTTCACTCAATGTGAGTTATGGGATAGCAACACAAGATAAGCACAGTTCCTGGGTAAAGGTTTTAGCTTTAATATTACTCGTGCTCCCATTCTTCGCAAAGAAATGCTACCATTGTTATGATTGCGGTTATGAGTTTAAATAAGTTCATCATCGGTAATAATCTGTGTTGATTTGCGATCTTTATCATTTTAAATCTTCGGGAGAAACATTTGCAAATGGTAATGATTAGAAAATGATGGTTGTTATTTCCCGCAGATTTTTAGAGATAAGAAGCGCAGATTTAAAAGGATAAGTGCATTTAAGTAACTTGGTTCATCAAAAAATCCCGTTCTGATTTTACTCAAAACGGGATTTCTTTATATAAACTCCAAACTTTCGACTGAAGACTTCACACTTAATTAAAGCGCCGCTTTTGCAGCTGCTTCAGCTCTTATAATGTTCAATGCTCCACCGGCTTTAAACCAATCGATTTGTTGCGCATTATAACTATGGTTAACCTGGAATGATTCCTCAGTGCCATCTGCGTGGTGTAAAACCAACGTTAATGGTTTATCCGGAGCAAATTCAGTTAAGCCTAAGATATCAATTTTATCATCCTCAAGGATTTTATCATAATCATCTTTGTCAGCAAAAGTTAAGCCCAACATACCTTGTTTCTTAAGGTTAGTTTCGTGAATACGTGCAAAAGATTTTACCAATACCGCACGAACACCTAAATGACGAGGCTCCATAGCTGCATGTTCACGAGATGAACCTTCACCATAATTTTCATCACCAACTACAATTGAACCAATGCCTGCAGCTTTATAATCACGTTGTGTTGCCGGAACAGGACCGTATTCACCAGTTAATTCATTTTTAACATTATCGGTTTTATCATTGAAGTAATTCACTGCTCCAATTAACATATTGTTAGAAATATTATCTAAGTGACCACGGAACTTTAACCATGGACCAGCCATAGAAATATGATCTGTTGTACACTTTCCTTTGGCCTTGATCAAAAGATTCAAGCCTTTTAAATCAGTACCTTCCCAAGGTGTAAAAGGATCTAATAATTGCAAACGGTGCGAAGATGGAGAAACTAAAACTTCTACAGAAGAACCGTCTGCAGCTGGTGCCTGATAACCTGCATCTTCAACCGCAAAACCTCTTGTAGGTAATTCATCGCCTGTAGGTGGATCTAATTTGATTTGCTCACCTTTGTCGTTTGTCAATGTATCTGTTAACGGATTGAAACCTAAATCTCCGGCAATTGCGATAGCAGCAACCATTTCTGGCGAGGCTACAAAAGCGAAAGTATTCGGGTTACCATCAGCACGTTTAGCAAAATTTCTGTTAAATGAGTGTACGATCGTATTTTTCTCTGCTTTTTCTGCGCCTGTTCGGTCCCACATCCCAATACATGGTCCGCAGGCATTAGTGAAGATGGTCGCATTTAAATCTTCGAAAGTTTTTAAATAACCATCACGGTCAGCAGTATAACGAACCTGTTCAGACCCTGGGTTAATTCCAAATTCTGCTTTGGTTACCAAACCTTTTGAAATGGCCTGATTAGCGATTGATGCTGCTCTTGATAAATCTTCATAAGAAGAGTTGGTACAAGAACCAATTAAACCCCATTCTACTTTTAATGGCCAGCCATTTTTCTCTGCCTCCACTTTCATTTGAGATACAGGAGTAGCTAAATCTGGTGTAAAAGGACCATTTAAATAAGGCTCTAATTCATCAAGATTGATTTCAATTACCTGATCAAAATAGTTTTCAGGATCAGCATAAACTTCGCTGTCACCCGTTAAATATGCTGCAATTTTGTTAGCCTCATCAGCCACTTCATTTCTATCTGTAGCACGTAAGTAACGCTCCATGCTTTCATCATAACCGAAAGTAGAGGTAGTTGCACCGATTTCAGCACCCATATTACAAATGGTACCTTTACCTGTACAGCTTAAATTGATTGCACCATCTCCAAAATATTCTACAATTGCCCCAGTACCACCTTTTACAGTTAAAATACCAGCCACTTTTAAAATAACGTCTTTAGCAGCAGTCCAGCCGTTTAATTTACCGGTTAGCTTAACACCGATTAACTTTGGAAATTTCAGCTCCCAAGGTAAACCAGCCATTACATCACAAGCATCAGCACCACCAACACCAATGGCTACCATACCCAACCCACCAGCATTTACGGTGTGTGAGTCGGTTCCAATCATCATTCCACCTGGAAATGCATAATTTTCTAAAACCACCTGGTGAATAATACCTGCTCCTGGTTTCCAGAAACCGATACCATATTTATTTGATACAGATGATAAGAAATCAAAAACTTCAGCGCTTTCAGTTCTGGCATGAGGTAAATCTATTGATGCACCTTCTTTTGCCGTAATTAAGTGATCACAGTGAACGGTTGAAGGAACAGCCACTTGTGGGCGACCAGCTTGCATAAATTGCAAAAGCGCCATTTGAGCGGTAGCATCTTGCATCGCAACGCGGTCTGGTGCGAAATCTACGTAATCTGTTCCGCGTGAAAATGCTTTTTTAGGATCGCCATCCCAAAGGTGAGCATACAATATTTTTTCTGATAATGTTAAAGGTCTGCCAACTACTTTACGAGCTGCATCAATGCGGCCAGGGAAGTTTGCATACACCTTTTTAATCATGTCTATATCAAAAGCCATCGATTTTATTGGTTAAAAGGTAATACTTCTATTCTAATAGCTGCGAATTTACAAAAAAAAAGCACCTGTTCCGGTCATCCTTAGATCATTGTATTATTTGGAAGTGTTCTAAATAATAGCGCTATCCATATTTTAAACGATTGTTTTCTTGTTTACAATATCTATTTTAAGTTTGATTAATAATAGGCATTCAGGAAACAAAATGTATATACACCAGAATTATCATGGGTGTTCATTACCGAACGTAAATGTTCGTTTCCGGACACGAATCCAAAAATAATCAATAAAAATAATACTCAATACACTAGAAATAGACACTTCATTTACTGGCATAACAATCGCTGAGGGCTATAGCGTTGAAAAAGTGAAACCTTTTTCAGTGAAATACTTTAAAACCAATGGTAATGTGTATTCTAATCTGTCAAAAGCCTTCAAGCTATCATGAAAAACAATGATGGAGCCATTTTCGGTGTGATTGATTACGTTTTGATAGCATTTTTCTGGAGAAAGATTAATGTCGAAGTCACCACTGAGTACATCCCACATCACAATTTTGAGTTTGGAATTGAGAGCCGGGAGTTGGGAGTTATTTGGCGCCATAAACTTTGAACTCCAAATTAACGACTCCAAACTTCTAATCTGACTTTTCTTTATTCTCCCGTAAGGTGGTCTAAAAAGATTAGTCTGAGTAAGTTGCTGGCATTTTAAAGTATTTTGAAGATAGGTTTCATCATCGGTTTTCCAGCCTTTTAAATGGTTAAAAGTATGGTTGCCGATGGCATGACCGTCGTTTATAACTTTAGCGTAAACTTCGGGATGCTTTACAATATTATCACCAATGCAAAAAAAAGTAGCTTTTGCATCAAAAGCTTTTAAAGTTTTTAATACAAAATCTGTAACATTGGGTATAGGTCCATCGTCAAAGGTCAAATAAATAACTTTTTCGGTGCGGGATTTATTCCACAACAAGGATGGGTAATACCATTTTAGCAGAAGCGGTGATTTGATCAGGTACATTAACCCCAAAGTTAGTAAATGCCTGTACAGATTTAAATTATTAAAGTTGTTTATATAGATTTGAAAACAAATTATGAAGATGTTTACTAAGAATAAGTTAATTACCGGATCTGCATTTTTTATTGCTTTGGCCTTAAGTCAAGTTGCTAGCGCTCAGCAAGTAATTACCATACAGCAGGCTGTTGATAATACCTTAAATAATAACCTCACCATTAAACAAGCCCAATTTAGCGCCGCTATTACCCAAGAGAATTTAACGCAATCTAAATATGCACTTTATCCAAATTTAAACGCAAGTGTTAGTCCAAATTTAACCTTCGGACGTGGTTTGGATCAAACCACTTTTCAGGTGACCAATCAAACATCTTTATACACCAGTGGTAATTTAAGTACCAACGTAGATTTGTTCCAGGGCTTTTCAAAAATTAATCAGATCAGACAAAATAAATTATTGTTACAAGCTGATCAAACCAATGTAGACAAAATTAAAAATGATTTAATTTTGAATGTGGTTACGGCATACCTTCAGGTTTTATATAATACAGACTTAGAAAGAGCATCAAAAGAACAACTGGATATAGCCAATAAAACTTTAATCAGGGAAAACGCTTTGCTTGATGCGGGAAATAAAACCCTTGCTGATGTATCTCAGGCTAAATCTCAGGTAGCCACTGCAGAGCTTAATTTAACAAATGCTCAAAATGCGTTGTCAATTTCTTATTTAACTTTGGGGCAGCTAATGGAAATGCAACCCAACCAGAGATTTGTTGTGCAGGCCCCATTAATTGATAATGTTAAAGCTGCTTCTTCTACAGCTAATGCTGAAGAAATTTATAATAATGCCTTAAATATTTTCCCGGATATAAAACTTGCAAATTTGCGTTCATTGGCAGCCAAACAGGCGATTGCAGTTGCAAAGGGATCCTATTCTCCTTCATTGAGCCTGGGTGCCGGACTTAATACTTCTTATTCTTATCAGTTTGATTATGCCGGAGTATTTCCACAGTCATCATTTGCAGATCAGATTAATCAACGTTTAGGGCAAAGTATTGGGATGAGTTTACAGATTCCTATTTTTAATGGATTTACTGCTCGCTCAAGTGTGCGCAGGGCGAAAATAACTTATCATAATACCTTAACTTCAGAACAGCTTGCGAAGAATAATTTAAATAAGGTTATCTTCCAGGCCACAACAGATTTAAAAGCTGCAGAGAGCCGTTACAGTTCTACACAGAACGCTTTTGATGCTCAAAAAGATGCATTTTATGTAGTTGAGCAACGCTATAATGTTGGCTTGGTAAATTCATTGGATTATAGCACTGCGCAAACGAATAGAAATAAAGCTGAGATAGATTTTATTCAGGCAAAATATGATCTTTTATTCAGAGCCAAAGTGATTGATTATTATTTAGGAAAACAAATTACATTTTAAGCTTAAAACAAAAAATTAAGGCTAAAAAGCCAAAGTCAAATTAAGGGTCACCTGCTGGGAAAAAATAAACTAACGAAACACAATAAACAATTATGAAACTGAAGCACATATTAATTACCATTGGTGTGATCATTGCCATTTTAATCGTACTGAAACTTACCGGAGTGATAGGCGGAGCTAAAACAGAGAAAGTTACAACTGAAAAAGCATCATCAAAAACTGTGGTGGAGACTGTAACGGCAAGTGGTAAAATTCAGCCAGAAACAGAGGTTAAATTAAGCTCTGAGGTTTCAGGAGAGGTTGTAGAATTGAAAGTTAAAGAGGGGGATATTGTGAAGGCAGGCCAGTTGCTTTGTAAAGTTCGTCCAGATATTTTACAATCAGGATATGAAAGAAGTGTAGCCACGTTTAATGCACAAAAGGCCAGCGTTGCAGCTGCTCAGCAACAACTGATACAAAACCAGGCAAATTTCGCCAATGAAGAGGCAACCTATAAACGTAATGTAGAACTTTTTAAGAAAAAAGTAATTTCAGCATCGGAGTTTGATGCAGCAAAAGCGGCTTATTTATCAGCAAAAGCTACCTTAGCCAGTGCTAAAGAGAGTGTAACCGGTGCTAAATTTACCCTTGAACAAACTGGTGCAAATGTGAAAGAAGCAGGCGCTAATTTAGCCAGAACCACCATTTACGCACCAGCTGATGGGGTGGTTTCCAAACTTTCTATTGAATTAGGCGATCGTATTTTGGGTACCTCACAAATGGCCGGAACAGAGATTATGCGGATATCAAACTTATCATCAATGGAAGTTAATGTTGATGTAAATGAGAATGATATTACCAGAGTTAAGGTTGGAGATAAGGCTTCAATTGAAGTTGATGCCTTTTCGGATAAAAAGTTCAGAGGTATAGTCACTGAAATCGCCAGTTCATCAACTGCTGTGGGTACCACTACCAGCACTTCTGTAGATCAGGTAACCAACTTCTCTGTAAAAATTAGAATTACCGAAGTAATGGAAGGTAAACAGCAATCTATCTTCCGTCCGGGCATGTCTGCCACTGTAGATATCGAAAGTGCATCGGTTAATGGTTTAGCCATTCCAATTCAAGCTGTATTTACCGAAAGCGGTAAAAGCGCAGATCAAAATCAGGGCAATCAGGAAAACTCAGATAAACAGAAATCTAAATTATCAGATAAAAAGGTTAAGCAGTTTGTATATACTTACGATGCTAAAAGCATGAAAGTTAAAAAAGTTGAAGTTACTACCGGAATCCAGAATGATCAGTTTATCATCGTAAAATCTGGTATTAAATCTGGCGCTGAAATTGTAACCGGACCGTATTCAGCCATTCAAAATAAATTAAAGGATGGAATGATTGTAGAGAAAACGGCTAAAGACCAATTGTTTAGCAAAGACGGTAAAAAGTAGTTTATAAATAATCGCTAGAAATAGTAACTTGCGTTGTTTTAAGGTGTAAGGTTTAGGGTTTTAAGGCATATGGTCTAAACCCTAAATCTTACACCTTTTACCTTAAACCTTTTTTATAAAATGATACCTAAAATAGCAATGATAGGGGGCGGTAGCTGGGCTACAGCTATTGTAAAAATGCTATCAGATAACTTATCTGAGAAGGAAATTTATTGGTGGATGCGTAATGAAGTGGCGATAGAACACATTAAAAAATTTAAGCACAATCCTCATTACCTAAGTTCTGTTGAAATCAAATTGCCAGAGGATCGAATCTCTACAGATATTTCCTGTATTATTAATTCAGCAGATTTCGTGATTTTAAATGTGCCTGCTGCTTTTTTAAAGGAAAGTTTAAAAGGAATTAAAGCAGAAGATTTAAAAGGAAAAAAAATCATTTCAGCTATTAAAGGAATTGTTCCGGAGGATAATTTAATTATAGGTGAGTTTTTGCATGAGGTTTATGAAGTGCCTTATGAAAATATTCTGGTGGTTAGTGGTCCTTGCCATGCCGAGGAAGTTGCTTTTGAAAAACTTTCTTACCTCACTATTGCCTGTACTGATGTAGAAAAGGCTTCCATATTTGCAGCATTTCTAAATACCCGATATATTAAAACCAATGTATCTGATGATATTTTTGGTACAGAATACGCTGCAGTCTTAAAAAATATCTATGCTGTAGCCAGCGGCATTTGCCATGGGATAGGCTACGGTGATAATTTTCAGGCAGTGTTAATCAGCAATGCTATCCGTGAAATTAAACGTTTTGTTGATGTTGTGCATCCTATTAACCGAGACATCATGGAGTCAGCCTATCTAGGGGATCTTTTGGTTACTGCATACTCCCAGTTCAGTCGTAACCGAACCTTTGGGAATATGGTTGGGAAAGGTTATACCGTTAAATCAGCACAGCTGGAAATGAATATGGTTGCCGAGGGCTATTATGCGGTTAAATGTATGCATATCAAAAACCAAGCCCATGATGTTGATATGCCAATTTGCAAAGCCGTGCATAACATCTTGTATGGTAACCGTTCTCCAAGGATTGAAATGAAATTACTGGCAGAAAAATTAAATTAATCTTTTAAAGGTAACTAAGAAAAAAGCGACAATTCTGTTTGTTTTTCTTACTATTTTATTTTTTATTTATCTGCTTGAAACATCACATTAGGCAATATGTATTTATTTAACCTTTTGTAACGCTGTAAATTAAAACAAAATTCAACACCGTCTGTTATCAACTGAAATAAATATAAAGGCCATGAAAAAGAAATTTTCAATCGGATTATTAACACTTGCTTTAATTGGAGGATTAACCTTCGGTGCAGGCGCACAAGAGAAAAAGACAGAAGTAGGAAAAGCATTAGACCATACAGGTAAAGCCATTGGAAAAGGCGCAAAATCTGTAGGTAATAAAACGGCCGAAGTTGCTGTCAAAGGTGGTTCAAAGGTTGCAGACAAAACCTGGAAAGGTAAAATGGCACCAGATGGTACTGACGTGTACATCAATTCTAAAAACGAAAAGTACTACGTTAACTCGAAAGGCGCAAAGATTTGGTTAAAACCTAGCCAGATTAAAAACAGACCAGATCACAAAAAATAGTATTTGGCAACTGAATACGAAAGCAGCTCAATAACATGAGCTGCTTTTTTTATGGTCATAATTTCAGGGAAAATATGCTTTTGATATATACATCATCATTAGGTGCAGAAGTCTCCAGTGGCACTTCAATCTGATTGGCCAATAGCTTTTCAGCTTTAAATCCATTCATCTTTAAGTTTAGTTCCAAAGGTTGGCGGTCACCAAGTTTAAGGAAAAAAGTGTTAATATTAATTTGCGCAAGTGATGCCATTCGTGAAGAAAATAACTGATTAAAGGCATAGGTTGTGGTTCCATATGAGAATGCCTGTCTGATCTGAAATTCTACTGGTTGAACAGTTCCGCTTTTGTCGATAAAATAGAGCTGGATCTGATCTTTGCTATAAGCTCCAGTATTTGTTACGTTTAATAAATCTGAACCATTACTTCCTTTAATGGATAAACTTAAATAAGATTCTATAGTAGGGGAGCATGCGCAAGGCCCTCCGCCCGGATCAATGGTTTTTTTGCAACCAATGCCTACGATAAACATGATTGCGAGAACGATAAAGATTTTTTTCATAATTAGCTTTTTTCTTTAAACGACTATGATATTGATATCGCTACAACGTTGAAAAATAATAGCGCAAAAAAAAATCCCGATAGGAGGTCGCTATCGGGATTAATGTAAAGGTGATTCTCTAAACGATTGTGCCGTACAAATCGAAATCTTCTGCTCTATCTATTTTAACCTGAACAAAACTTCCATTGGCTGCATAACCTGTGGTGGCATCAATTAATACTTCATTGTCAACTTCGGGAGAATCAAATTCTGTTCTTCCTACAAAGAAATCACCCTCCTTTTTATCTACCAAAACTTTGAAAGTCTGACCAACTTTATCCTGATTGATATCAAAAGAAATACCCTGCTGAATTTCCATAATATCATCAACACGTTGTTGTTTTATTTCTTCAGGAACATCATCGATTAATGTATGTGCATGTGTTTTTTCTTCGTGTGAGTAGGTAAAGCAGCCTAAGCGATCAAATTTAGTATCCGCTACCCAAGCAGCCATTTCTTCGAAATCCTGTTGTGTTTCTCCAGGGTAACCACAAATCAATGTGGTACGCATGGCTATATTTGGTACCTTGTCTCTGATTTGATTCACAAGGTCAATTGTTTTTTGTTTAGTGGTACCGCGTCGCATTGATTTCAGCATATTATCTGTAATGTGCTGAAGTGGCATATCCAGGTATTTGCAAATGTTATCACGTTCATTCATCGCATCTAAAATTTCCATTGGGAAACCACTTGGATAGGCATATTGTAAGCGAATCCACTCAATTCCCGGAACATCAGAAAGGCGGCGCATTAATTCATCTAGTTTACGAACGCCATAAAGATCCAAGCCATAATAAGTCAGATCCTGAGCAATTAGAATTAATTCCTTTGTGCCATTTTTAGCCAATATTTTTGCTTCATTAACCAATTCTTCTATTGGTTTACTCATGTGCTTTCCACGCATCAGCGGGATGGCGCAAAATGAGCATGGGCGGTTACATCCTTCCGCAATTTTAAAGTAGGCAAAATGAGATGGTGTGGTGAGCAAACGCTCTCCAATTAGCTCATGTTTATAGTTCGCTCCCAGCTCATGCAATATATTTTGTAGATCATTGGTACCGAAAAAGGCATCAACGTTAGTAATTTCTGCTTCTAATTCTGGTTTATATCGTTCAGATAAACATCCCGTTACCACAACCTTACCAATTTTACCAGCTTCTTTCAGCTCGCTGAACTGCAGAATGGTATCGATAGATTCTTGTTTAGCATTATCGATAAAACCGCAGGTATTGATGACTACGATATCATCTTTCCCCATTTTATCAGATTCGTGAACAACGTTTAAATTGTTTCCACGTAACTGTCCCATCAATACTTCAGAATCGTAAATATTTTTTGAGCAACCTAAAGTAATTACGTTAATTTTAGGTTGTTTTATAGCGGATTTACTTTTTATAATTTTGGTAATCATATTTGTAATAATTGCGCTTCTCCTGCGGTTTGAATACACAGATTTAGCAATGTCACAGATTATTATGTGTGGATACTTTAAAGAGTCAAACAGATATTCTCTTTACTTCACAACTAGTGTTGGCAAAGTTAAACAATAATCCTGTTTTAATTTTGCTGGCTTCTTTTACACATCGTCATTGCGAAGTACGAAGCAATCTTAAAGCGAAGATTTAACTAATCAAGAAGGATATTCCTCCTCGCAATGACGACGACTCAAATTCTATTTAAATAAACTATTCACAAACTCTTTCTTATCGAAAAGCTGCAAATCTCCAATTTTTTCTCCTACACCAATATATTTAACAGGAATTTTAAACTGATCGGAAATGCCAATCACTACACCGCCTTTTGCTGTTCCGTCTAATTTAGTAATGGCTAATGCATTAACATCTGTGGCTTCGGTAAACTGCTTGCATTGTTCAAAAGCATTTTGGCCAGTAGAAGCATCCAAAACCAATAAAATCTCATGAGGTGCATTGGGTATAACCTTTTGCATCACTTGCTTAATTTTACCAAGCTCATTCATTAAGCCCACTTTATTGTGCAAACGTCCGGCAGTATCTATAATTACCACATCTTCACCATTAGCTACAGCAGATTGTAACGTATCAAAAGCTACAGATGCAGGATCAGAACCCATGGCTTGTGCCACTACTCTAACACCTACACGCTCGCCCCAAAGCTTAATCTGATCAACAGCAGCGGCTCTGAAAGTATCGGCAGCGCCTAAAACAACTTTTAAGCCCGATTCCTTTAATTTATGTGCCAGTTTACCAATGGTTGTGGTTTTACCTACGCCATTTACACCAACTACCATAATTACATAGGGTTTATGATCACCATATTCAAACTGGCGAAAATCGTTGCTGTTGTTTTCTGATAAAAGCAGCTGTATCTCATCTCGGAGAATGAAATTCAGTTCAGAAGTATTGAGGTATTTATCTTTTGAGACCCGATCTTCAATACGCGAAATAATTTTTAGGGTGGTTTTTACGCCAACATCAGAAGTCACTAAAACTTCCTCGAGATTATCAAGTACCTCATCATCTACGGTAGATTTACCAGCAACGGCTTTGGTAATTTTATTAAAGAAACCATCTTTGGTTTTCTCTAAACCCTTATCTAAAGCTTCCTGAGCTTCAGGTGCAGTCTCTTTCTTTTTGAAAAAATCAAATAAGCCCATATCTAAATTTTATATAACAAAAAAAGCCCTTCCGGTTAAAACGGAACGGCCTTTAATATTTTCAAGATCAAAAATATTAACCTTATTTAGATGCAATAGCATCTTTTACGTGGTCGTTATGAACGATAAGTTCTTTGAATGAGTAAGCACCAGTTTTAGGTGATTTAACCATTGTAATTACTTTCGAATATTCTTTACCTGTACCTGTTTTAAGGGTTGCAACTACTTTCTTTGCCATGTTCTTATGTTTTTAATGATCGAATTAGAGAATGCTGGAATGAGAGAATTTTTTAACTCAATCATTCAAATCAATCTATTATTCAATTATTTTATTTCTTTGTGTACGGTTACTTTTCTCAACACCGGATTGAATTTTTTCAATTCTAAACGCTCAGTGGTGTTTTTACGGTTTTTGGTAGAAATATATCTAGACATACCTGGCATGCCACTTTCTTTATGTTCAGTACATTCTAAAATAACCTGAACTCTGTTACCTTTTTTTGCCATTATAATATAAATTTAAACTGTTAATCTCAACAGTTAATGTTTTTACAAAAATCCTTTTTTAACGAAACGGTTGATGGCTTCGCTGATACCCACTTTATTAATGGTTTTAATCGCTGAAGTAGAAACTTTCAACGTAATCCAACGGTTTTCTTCAGGAATATAAAATTTCTGAAGTTGAAGGTTCGGGTAAAATTTGCGTTTGGTTTTAACGTTTGAGTGAGAAACGTTGTTACCTACCATTGCTTTTTTTCCTGTTAAATCACAAACTCTTGACATGACTTGTAAATATAGTTGTTAATATCGTCCGCTTAATTTTTTTAAGAGTGTGCAAATATCTGAATAATAAATGAAAAGCGCAAGAGAGCCCGTAAATATTTTCATATATTTTTTAAATATGATGTAGGATTCATTTTTAATCTCTTTATGATATTTCTCCTTATTATTATTTAGTTAAATTAGCCGATACTAATCCAAAACATATAATTGAGCAATGCAAATTACATCTTTTAAGCAATACGAGGAAGATTTCAAAAAAAGCGTAGAAAATCCTGAACAATTCTGGGGCGAAGTTGCGCAAAATTTTCAATGGCGTAAACCCTGGTTCAAGGTACTATCGTGGAATTTTGAAGAGCCCAATATTAAATGGTTCGAAGGCGCAAAACTTAACATCACTGAAAATTGTCTTGATCGTCATCTGGAAAAAAAGGGTGATCAACCTGCCATTATCTGGGAACCCAACAATCCTGAAGAAGAAAGTGTAACCCTTACCTACAAAATGCTGCATGAACGCGTTTGTCGTTTTGCCAATGTATTAAAACGCAATGGCGCAAAAAAAGGCGACCGTATTTGTATTTATATGCCAATGGTTCCTGAACTGGCTATTGCTGTTTTGGCCTGTGCCAGAATTGGTGCCATTCACTCTGTAATTTTTGGCGGTTTCTCTGCAAAATCGATTGCCGACAGGATTAATGATTCGCAATGTAAGGTGGTGATTACTGCAGATGGGGCCTATCGTGGAAATAAACAGATTCCGTTAAAAAATGTAATTGATGATGCCTTGATTGGTTGCCCGACAGTTGAAAAATGTATTGTGCTGACGCATGTACGTACGCCCGTATCTATGTTAAAAGGGCGTGATGTGTGGTGGGAAGATGAAGTAAAACATGTTAATGATATATGTGAAGCGGAAGAAATGGATGCAGAAGATATGCTTTTCATTCTCTACACTTCGGGATCTACAGGAAAGCCCAAAGGTGTGGTACATACATGTGGCGGTTATATGGTTTATGCGGGGTATACATTTGCTAATGTATTCAATTATCAGCCGGGCGAAGTTTATTTTTGTACTGCAGATATTGGCTGGATTACCGGCCATTCATATATCGTTTATGGTCCGCTTTCTCAAGGTGCCACCTCCGTTTTATTTGAAGGCATCCCTACTTATCCAACGCCATCACGCTTTTGGGATATAGTAGAGAAACACAAAGTAAATACTTTATATACAGCGCCAACAGCGATTCGATCTTTAATGAGTTATGGCGATGAACCATTGGCAGGCAAAGATCTAAGCAGTATCCGTGTTTTAGGATCGGTAGGAGAGCCTATTAATGAAGAAGCGTGGCATTGGTTCGATGAAAAAATTGGAAAGGGTAAAGCGCCCATTGTTGATACCTGGTGGCAAACGGAAACCGGAGGAATTATGATTTCGCCTATTGCTACTGTAACACCAACTAAACCTAGCTTTGCTACTTTGCCTTTACCTGGAATTCAACCTATTCTTGTAGATGAGAATGGGCAGGAGATTGTTGGTAATGATGTTATGGGGAATCTGTGTATCAAATTTCCATGGCCTGGAATGTTAAGAACTACTTATGGAGATCATGAGCGGTGTAAACAGACTTATTTTTCTACTTATCCAAATTTGTATTTTACTGGAGACGGATGTTTACGTGATCAGGATGGTTATTATAGAATTACTGGTCGTGTAGATGATGTTTTAAATGTTTCCGGGCATAGAATTGGAACTGCTGAAGTAGAAAACGCCATTAATATGCACGCAGGAGTAGTGGAAAGTGCGGTTGTAGGTTATCCTCATGACGTAAAAGGACAGGGAATTTATGCTTTTGTGATTAATCCGGAAATGCATGGTGAAGCTGAACTAACAAAGAAGGATATTCTTCAAACCGTTACCCGTGTAATTGGAGCGATTGCTAAGCCCGATAAAATCCTTTTTGTTTCAGGCTTGCCTAAAACACGTTCAGGTAAAATTATGCGGAGAATTTTAAGGAAAATAGCAGAAGGTGATACTTCAAATTTGGGTGATACTTCCACGTTGTTAGATCCGGCCATTGTAGACGAAATTATTGAGGCTACTAAGGCTTTGAGATAAGCATTATATTGAATTTAAACAAAAAATGCTCCCGAATTTCGGGAGCATTTTTTATTTAGTAACCTGGGTTTTGAACGATATTCTTGTTGGCATCAATTTCAATTTGGGGAATTGGAAATACCAGTTGATTTGCATTCCATGGAATAGATCCAATATTGGATTGTGTTCGCTTGGCATCATGTAGCATAAAGCCTTCAAAGGCAAGTTCAAGTTTTCTTTCCGTTAGGATATCAGTTAAAGTTGCTGTGGTTGTCGTTAATCCAGCCCTATTTCTAATCACGGCCAAATCCTGTAGAGGAGTTTGTCCGCCAATTGGTGAAGCAGGATTCAAACGTACATTACATTCAGCTCTAATCAGGTACATTTCAGCCAATCTAATAATTGGAACATTTCCATACTGGTTGGCAAACTTAGAAGTAAACATATCTCCATCATCATAAAAGGCATTAATACGATCGTCATCGGTACTATACGTACGGTCAATCCAAGCTTTCGAGATTACTGCGTCTCCACGACCACCATAGGTTGATGAAGCATAAAATTCATTGTAACCATTAAATCCGGTAAGAGTTGTAACCTGAATAGCGAAAACATCCTCTGTTGTATTTGCACCTGGTATTGAGCCCATTTTTGGAAAAGCACTAATATAAGCTGGTGTTAGCGTATAGTTTCCGGATGTAATTACTCTATTTGCTGCGGCTCCTGCTGCAGCATAATTGCCCATTTGTAAATATAACCTGGCCAGCATTCCTGCGGCTGATGATTTAGATGCAAAAAAGCCATTTGTTGCTGGTAATTTGGCTTCTGCTTCAGTTAGATCGGCAATGGCCTGAGCATAAACGGCTGCAACAGATGCCCTACTTACATAGCTTTCATTCGTAACAGCAGTTGTTGGTGTAAGTATAATGGGCACACCTAAATTAGTGGATGGCGATCCATCGTTATAAGCCTTCCCAAATAATCTCACTAAGTCAAAATAAACCGAACCTCTGATAAATTTGGCTTCACCTTCAACTTTATTTTTTTTCGTGGCATCTACTTTATCAATCGCTGCCAGTACATTATTGGCATCATTAATTGCGGTATAACTATCGGCCCAAATATTATTTACAAAGGTATTGGTTTTTAATAGCGATTTATTGATGGTTTGAGTAAGTTCGGCATAAGTTCCATACCATTCAATGGCATCAGTATTCGCTAAAAAATCGGCCATTAAAAATGGTCTGCCACCGTAAAGATTTCTGCTTCCAAGGGCCGAATATGAACCTACCAAAGCAGCCTCGACATCTTTTGAACTGCGTAATGCATTGCCTTGTTCAATAGTGTTTACCGGAGAAATTTCAAGTGCCTTTTTACATGATGATGCTACAGAAAGTACTGCAGATGCAAAGAGCAAAGTATATTTATATGTATTTTTCATGTTGATTCGTCTGTAAATTATAAGCCTATGTTAATGCCAAATGAAATTACCCGTGGTTGTGGAGCAGAATAAAAATCTACCCCCTGGTTAATGTTTGTAGATTGATAATCTGCGTTAACCTCCGGGTCCCAGCCTTTGTAACCCGTAATCGTTGCCAGGTTTTGGGCAGTGGCATAAAGTCTCAGTTTACTAAGTTTAATTTTTGTTAAAACTGATGCAGGAAAAGTATAGCCTAGGGTTAAAGTTTTTAGGCGAACATAATTACCATCTGAGATATATCTTGTTGAGAATCCTACTCCGTTTCCATAACCTAATCTAGGTTCAGGAACTGAAGTAATATCACCTGGCTTATTCCAGTATTGCATTTGATCAACCGTTTGATTGTCGTATCCGTTTGAGCCATTTGCACTCATATACTGGCCGCCAGCATTGAATATTTTATTGCCAGATACGCCTTGGAAAAATATAGTTAAGTCGAAGTTTTGATAAGAAAATGTATTGTTTAAACCGAAGGTATATTTAGGGTTAGGGTTGCCGGCAAATATTCTTGCTGCTTCATTAATGTTAGTGGTTGTGCCTCTGTTAATATTTCCTGTACTTGGGTCTATGGTATTTAAATAATACAAGGCATCGCCATTGGCTGGGTTAACACCGGCATATTCTGGTAAATAAAATACACCAATGGGCTGTCCTTCCACAGCGGCATTAATTTCATTCGAGTTTAAGATCTGCCCACCCAGATTGGTGATTTTGTTATTGTTGATGGCACCTGTAATGGCAGTAGACCATTTAAAGGCACCAACGAAATTTTCAGTATTAATACCCAATTCAAACCCATTATTTTTCAAGGCACCTAGGTTTTGTGTCTTAATGCCAAAGCCTGTTGTTTGGGGAATTCGTACATCCAGCAATAAATCTGTGGTGTTTTTCTGATAGAAATCAAATGTACCCGTAATCCTGTTTTTTAATAAGCCAAAATCAAATCCAAGATCCAGTTGTTTTGTTTTTTCCCAGGTTAAGTCTGGATTGGCAATTTGTGATGGGATCTGACCAGCTACGCCTCCATAAGCACCCGTTCCGGCAAAAAGGCCTCTTGCTGAATAGTTACCAATTTCTGCATTACCTGTAAGGCCATAACTTGCTCTAAGTTTTAATAAGCTAATCGTTTCACTGCTTTTCAGAAAGTCTTCTTCTGAAGCAATCCAAGCCACAGATCCGGCTGGGAAATATCCATATCTGTGGTTTGCTCCAAAGCGGGACGAACCATCAGCTCTAACACTAAGGCCAACTAAATAACGGTTATTGTATTTGTAATTGGCTCTAAAAAAATAGGAAAGAAAACTAAAGGCACCTTCACTACTCGAGGCAATTACCTTTGTTGCCGCAGAGCCTAATTTAACATAAGCATCACTTGGGAAATCCTGTCCCTCAATGGTGCTAAACTTGGTCGTAGATTTTTGATAACTTGTTCCTAAAATAGCATCAAAAGTGCTTTTGCCAGCTGTGGTATTGTAGCTGAAGAAATTGTTGGTGTTAGTGTTGATTACGAATGTGGAGATGTTTTGTCCATCGCCGTTGGAAGTGCCTGTATTCCTGAATGTTAGTGAGCCGTAATAACTTTCTTCATTCTGGTTTAAGTTATCAATAGAAAAATCTGTGCTGAATTTTAATCCTTTAGCAATATTAACATTGGCGAATGCTTTCCCTATGGTGCGGTAAACTGTGGCTTTGTATGCAGCATTTTCGATACCAATAAATGGATTATAATAAACAGGATAATTTGTTGCAGCCCCAGGTAAAGTTCCGCTAATTAAGCCAGATCTTGGATCAATAAATGGCGTAATTGGCGATAAAGCCACCGATTGTAACGGACTAGAAAAGGCATTATCATTGGATAGACGGTTATTGATACTATTAGAAAAATTCAAATTTATACCAACTTCTAAAAAATCTGTCGCCTTATTGGTCAGGTTTAATCTTCCACTGTAGCGTTTATAGCTATTACCTACTATAATACCATTTTGATCCAGTGCCTGTCCGCCAATATAAAATTTTGTTTTTTCGTTGCCACCAGTAAAGTTTAAATCATACTGTTGTGTTACAGGATTATCCTGATACGACTCTCTTTCCCAGTTCGTATTCACTTTATAGGTTTGATAATCATTGTTTCCTGCAGAATAACGATTTAATCTGCCTTCAACAATAGAACTATAATCATCAAGTGCTTCCTGTAATGTGGTATAATCTCCATTTAAAAAATCCTGATTTGCGGCCCCTTGTCCAGCTCTTCTGATGAGTTGAACATATTGTTCGGCATTCAGAAATTCTCTATGATTAGAAGGTGTGCTTATTCCGCCAATCGCATTAAACTGGATTACCGTTTTACCTGTCTTACCTTGTTTAGTCGTAATTAGCACAACACCATTTGATGCCCTGGCACCATAAATGGCAGAAGCTGATGCATCTTTTAACACCTCTATAGATTCAATATCATTTGTATTTAAATCAGCCAGGGCACTTGTAGGAGATGATGTTGCTGAGAAATTTCCTGAAGTAATGGGGATTCCATCTACAATATAAAGCGGTTCGCTACCCGCAGTAACAGAAGCGGCACCACGAACCCGAACAGTAATGCCCTGGCCGAGTTTTCCGTTTTGGGCAGATATTTGCACACCGGCAGCTTTACCTTGCAAGGCTTGTTCAAAACTAGTTACAGGTAAGTTCTCCAGATCTTTAGATTTTACAGAAGCAACTGATCCAGATACATCTCGTTTATTTTGCGTACCATAACCTACAACAACCACATCCGATAGCGTGGTATTTTCTTCTTTAAGATTGGCGTTGAGGGAGGTTCCTGTAATCGGGATTTCTAAAGTGGTATAACCGATGAAACTAAAAACAAGCGTTTTCGCATCGTTAGGAACATTGAGTTTGTAATTACCGACTGCATCACTTTGTGTAATATTAGCTGGTGAGCCTTTTACAAATACACTTACGCCCGGAATAGGGCCGGAAGTGCCTGATGTTACTTTACCGCTAATAACTTTGCTTTGTGCGAAAGCAAATGAAATTAATCCGAAAGTTAAAATCATACTAAGTAGTAGTTTTTTCATTAAATTTTTGTTTTAGTTAGTATATGTCGTGAGTTTTTAAGAATAGATAGATCAATTTAATTAAAAAAAACAGATAAAAATTTAAACGGCGACTTTTGTGTATTATTTAACATTTCATTAGGGTGTGATTAAAACAAAAGCGCTTAAAAGCCTGTTTTTTTTATTTGGTTTGATGAAGAGATGTGTTTTTTTTGTTAGAAATAAAAGGAAAGCGCTATAAAATTAAATGAAAGTGCTTACTAGATAAGTTATATTGATGATCATTTAGAGGAGAAAGCTTGATGATTGCTTAAAATATCAAAATAAGCATTATAAATGGCCTGATTGAATTTAAAGCAATAGCAATTTTGAGATAAAGGTATGAAGGAATATGTAAAACGGTTTTCTGAAAACCCAATTTTATCACCTGTAGATTTGGTTCCGAGCAGGCCGGGTTTAGAAATCGCTTGTTTGTTAAATCCAGGTGTATTTAGATTTGAGGGAAAAGTCTGGATGATCATCCGGGTGGCAGAGCGGCCTAAGCAAGAACCTGGTACCATTTCTTTTCCTGTGTTAAAGGATGGAGGAATTGAGATTATAGCTATAAAAGAAAATGATCCTGAATTAATCGGAGATGACCCAAGAGTTATTCGTTATAGAGGAATGGATTATTTAACCACACTTTCGCACCTCCGTTTGGTTTGCAGTGAAGATGGTGTTCATTTCTACCAGCCTGAAGGATTTCCTTTATTGCAGGGTGAGGGCAAAAATGAAAGCTTTGGAATAGAAGACTGCCGGGTTGCCCAAATTGATGATACTTATTACCTTACCTACACTGCAGTATCTGCACATGGAGTAGGTGTGGGGCTTCGAACCACAAAAGATTGGAAGATCTTTGAAAACCATGGAATGATTATTTCACCTCACAATAAAGACTGTGCTATTTTTGAAGAAAAAATTAACGGGAAGTTTTATGCGCTTCACCGCCCAAGTAGTGTTGATTTAGGTGGAAATTATATCTGGCTGGCCGAGTCGCCGGACGCAATTCATTGGGGAAACCACCAATGCCTGATCAAAACCAGAAACCATCAATGGGATAGCAAACGCGTAGGAGCGGGTGCAGCTCCAATCAAAACGGCAAAAGGCTGGCTTTCTATATATCATGGTGCAAATGAAAAACACCAATATTGTTTGGGTGCTTTCTTAATGGATTTATCTGATCCTTCAAAAATACTAGCCCAAACTGAACACCCGATTATGGTACCGACGACAGATTATGAAATAAATGGTTTTTTTGGTGAAGTAGTGTTTACTAATGGTCACCTTGTAAATGAAGATGTATTAACGATTTATTATGGCGCCGCTGATGAATTTGTTTGCGGAGCTAAATTGTCTATCCAGGAAATTATAGGTGCATTGAAATGGCTGTAGTTTTTGATCCATGTAAGTTTGGATTAAAGAGAGATTTGGATATTTTACTTAGGGGGATTACAAATCCACAGATTAATGATTTGGAAAACATTTCCAGGCCAACGCTTATATCATTGCTTGATAGTTACTGCCCAGGAAGCGCAGATCTACAAGAAATTTTAATGTCTATTAATGTGGATTAAAAATCCACAGATCAATGGTCTGGAAAACATTTCCAAACCAACGCTTATATCATTGCTTAACAGTCACTGCCAAGGAAGCGCAGATTTACAAGAAATTTAATGTTCTATTAAAGTGGATTACAAATCCACAGTTCTGTGATCTGGGAAACATTTCCAGACCAAAGTCAATAAATCAATACTCATAAAAAAAGCGATTCCTGTTTCCAGAAACCGCTTTTTATTAAGCTTTAGTCTTTAAGATTTTCGCTTTGACCTTTACTTAGTATCCAAAAATCTGCTCTAAAGTTAATTTTGTCACCGTACCAAATTTGGCTAAATCGGCAAGATTGATTTTTTTCTCTGAAGCAACTATACAATAATTATAAGGCTTCGCCGATAAATTATCATGGTGAAATGCATTTACATCTGTAAAGCTTAACGGCTTAAGATTTGCATATTCGTCTATTCTCGAATCGTGATCAAAACCTAATTTTTTATCAGAAAAATAGCTCGCAATAATCCCATCTTTTGTAATACGGGAAGTTTCTAAACTATTTAATGAATTTGCTTTTGAAAGATTGAATGACTTATCCGATTCAGGTAAAGTGGTAAGCAATTCATTCATACCGGCAGCAGCTTCATTCATTTTATCTGCTTGTGTACCTACATAAGCAATTACGGCATTTTCTTTATCCTTACTGTTTGGAGAAGAATAAACTGCAAAAGTTGAATAAGCTAAAGCTTTTGATTCGCGGATGGTCTGGAATACTATTGAGCCCATGCCACCACCAAAATAATTATTGAATAAGCTAATTTTTGCTGCATTTGATGGGTCATATAAACCACCATTTCTTACCCAGCGGATTTCAGCCTGCACCATGTCGTAATCTGCAAAGTATACCTTATTAGAATCTGTTTTGGTATAAACAAATTTCTTAATTGGTGCCATTGTCGTAAAATCCTTTGCTAAAGGATGTACCTTAACAATATCTGCAGAAAAAGCACTTAATGTTTTAGGCCCGTAATAAGTAATGGTGTGCTGGTAATTGGTTAAATTGTGTAATAAGTAAATTAAGTCAGATGATTTCATATTCTTGATTTCATCATTGGTTACGCCATAATTAAAAGGGTTATCAGAACCATATTGTGCATAACTCATTAAACCACTCAATATGGATGATTTATTTAATTTAGCATTATCTCTTAATTTTAAAATTCTGCCTTTCAGGTCTTCCAGTGCTTTTTCGTTTGGCTTACAGTTTGCCAATACATCTTCTAACAAAGCAACAGCTTTATCAAAGTTTTCCTGCAAACCAGATAAGCTAACTGTAGTTACATCTGTACCAACATTTAGGGTGTAATTACAAGCCAGGTTATAAAAAGCTTTACTAATGTCTTCTGCAGAATATTTATCAGTACTTAAAAAAGCCAGATATTGCGATGCATATGGTAATAATTTGTAATTATATGAACCCATCTCAAAACGGTAGTTCATGCGGAAGATACCATTTTCTGTATTTTGAACTGTAATTACATCTGCAATGCCAGCTTTACCAAAATTCAGATCTTTGGTATAATCTAAAAATTTAGGTGCAATAGGTTTAACCGGAGCATCAATGATGGTTTTAGTGAATGGCGAAACTTCATTCGTATTGGTTTTAACCGCTGTGATGGTTGGTTTTTCAACCTTTAAAATGCTTTTATCTTCACCTTTATGTTTTAAAACAGAAACATAGTTATTAATGAAAAATTTGTTAGCGAAATCTACAATTTCCTTTTTGGTTACTTTACCCATTGCATCGGTAGAGGCCAGCATTTTATCCCATTCAGTTCCGCGATTTTGGATAAATGCAGTCATGGTGTAATCTGCACGTACATCATTATTATCGAAAGCCTGTAATTCAGCCAGTTTGATATTGGCCACAGTAGCTTTAATTAAACTTTCATCAAATTCACCTTTTTTAAGCAAATCAACCTGCTCCAATAATAATTTTTGTGCATCCTCTAAACTCTGTCCGGCTTTAGGTGAACCCGATAAAACGAAGATTCCATAATCTTTCATCTGGTTATAACCTGCACCAGCTCTTAACATTTTCTGTTGCTTGTTGATGTTAATATCCATTAAACCAGCCTTGCCGTTAGATAAGATGCTGCCAATTAAATCAAGCAATAAACTTTGACGTGTATTTTGTGCAAAACCTCGGTAAGCTACATATAGGTTCTCTGCACTTGGACCATAAATATCAACTTTTTGTACTTGTGTAAGGGGTTTTTCTGCTGCTGGGTTGTAAAGTGCAAATGGCTTTGGAACCATGTATGAAAAATCCTTTTCCACTTTTTTGATTAAATCATCGTAATTAATATCACCAGACATAATCAGAGCCATATTATTAGGCACATAATATTTATTGTAATATTTTCTGATCTCTACTAAAGAAGGATTTTTAAGGTGTTCTATCGTACCAATGGTGGTTTGCTGACCGTAATTATGTGTTGGGAATAAAGCATAAAGCATTTTCTCATACATTTTACGTCCGTCATTATCCATCCCGATATTTTTCTCTTCGTAAACAGCTTCCAGTTCAGTATGAAAAATACGGAAAACTGGCGAACGGAAACGCTCTGCCTGAACAGATAAGAATTTATCAACCGCATTAGATGGAAGATCTTCCTCATAAACAGTTTCCTCAACAGAAGTATGCGCATTTGTAGAACCACTGCCAATCGATTTCATCATTTTATCGTACTCATTTGCGATAGAATAATTAGAAGCCTCTCCAGAAACTTTATCAATTTCAGCGTAGATTTCTTTGCGTTTTACAGGATCAGTAGTTTTATTGTAGGTTTCATAAAGTGCCTCAATTTTATCCAACAATGGTTTTTCCTTTGCATAATTTAAAGTACCAAATTTATCAGTTCCTTTAAATAATAAATGCTCCAGATAATGCGCCAAGCCTGTATTGGTTCGGGGGTCAGTATTACTACCCGCCCTAACGGCCATTTTATAAACAATATTTGGTTCCTTATTATTTTGTGATAAAATAACGGTCAGGCCATTTTTCAAAGTATAAAAACGAGTTTTGGTAGGGTCGTTAGTTACATATTTATAGCTGTAGCCACCAGATGATCCTGTTTTCCATTGATAGGTATTTTGTGCCTGGGCAATTGTACCTGTAATTAGAAAACAAGCTAAAGTAAATAGTTTAATTTTCATTGAATTGTTGTTTTGGTTTAAGGAAATGGCACCTATTGGCCTATTTGTGGAATAGTTAAATAAGGCACTCATTTTCACCCAAATATATATGCTTTCTTTTATCGAATGAAATGCTTTTTACAAATCTCGCTCAAAATATAGTGAACCAATGAAAATAGTATATTAAATTGGCGTTTATTGTGCCCTGAATTTAATTATCTGTATTTTTGCCAGCATGACAAAGCAAAGTTCTAAGCCCAATATTTTAGTGGTTAATGATGATGGAATTACGGCCACAGGAATAAAAAATTTGATGGAAGTGATGCAGGAAATCGGCAATGTGGTCGTAGTTGCGCCAGATAGTCCACAAAGTGGAATGGGGCACGCCATTACGATTGGTAAGCCCATTCGTTTTGATAAAGTGATGCTTTATGAAGGTGTAGAAATGTATAAGTGCAGTGGTACACCAGTAGATTGTGTGAAAATTGCTGTAAATAAAATATTTAAAGGTAAAAAGCCTGATTTATGTGTTTCAGGAATTAACCATGGATTGAATAATTCTATTAATGTGCTTTATTCCGGTACCATGTCTGCTGCGGTAGAAGGAGCCATTGAAAAAATCCCATCCATTGGTTTTTCTATGGATGATTTCGCTGCTGATGCAGATTTCAGTCATACCAAAAAATATATTAAAAATATTTGTAAACAGGTTTTAGCAAATGGTTTGCCAGAGGGTACTTTGTTAAATGTAAATTTCCCCAAAGGCAGAGATTTAAAAGGCATAAAAATCTGCAGGCAGGCAAATGCTAAATGGATGGAAGAATTTGATGAGCGAACCGATCCGTACAACCGCCCTTATTACTGGCTTACTGGTGTATTCGAAAATTTTGATCGTGGTGAAGATACCGATGTTTGGGCTTTAGCGCATGGATATGTTTCCATTGTTCCTGTACAATTTGATTTAACCGCTCATCACGCCATTCAAACCTTAAGCAGCTGGGATTTTGATGTAGTGAATAAAGCTAAATCTGATCAGGGTACTCAGGTTTCATCACCTGATGGGATTAATTTAGGCTAATTGATCAAAAATGAATGATAAGTTGAGGAAACTGAATGATTCTGTTTGGATTGGTCTAGGCCTGGGTTTAATTATTCCGGCAATTTTATGCAGCCTGGCCTGGTACATCATTCATCATGTTGCAGTATTGGCAAAAGCAGATTTACTTTACATTGGGAGTATAGCAGTTAATGCCTATGTGATGCAATATTTTTTCAAATACCATAAGCTTAACATTGGGAGAGGAATTTTAGCAGCTACATTTTTGTGCGCTTTTATTTTCTTTGCGTATAAAGTTTTTTAAAAAAAACAGGCTTCATTGCGAAATGAACAAGAGAAGTGTGAGCTGGGTTGAAGCAATCTTTCCCAAACAAAAAAGATTAATGAATAAAGATAACAATGTAAAAGATTGGTTCGTGTTTCCTCGCAATGGCGATTTTGTTATAACATAAGGATTATGAAATATTACCTCGTAGCAGGAGAAGCTTCCGGCGATTTACATGGAGCAAACCTAATGAAGGCTTTAAAAGTAGAGGATAGCCATGCTGTTTTCAGGTATTTTGGTGGCGATAAAATGCAGGCAGAAGGCGGAGAACTGGTGAAGCATTATGCTGATATGGCCTTTATGGGATTTACAGAAGTGGTTTTAAATTTGCGAACCATTTTTAAAAACATGAAAGCCTGTAAAGAAGATGTACTTGGCTGGAAGCCTGATGTGTTGATTTTGATTGATTTTCCAGGGTTTAACCTTAAAATAGCCGATTTTGCGAAAGCCAATGGCATTAAGGTTTGTTATTATATCTCGCCAAAAGTATGGGCCTGGAATCAAAAGCGGGTGCTTAAAATAAAAAAAATAGTCGACCACCTGTTTTGCATCCTGCCTTTTGAAGTAGATTTTTACCACGAATGGGGGATGGAAGTAGATTATGTTGGCAATCCATTGTTGGATGAAATTGCACAATTCAATCCCGATGCAGATTTTCGGGTAAAACATCAAATAGGTGACCAAAAAATAATAGCCTTACTCCCAGGAAGCAGAAAACAAGAAATAGAACGTTTGTTACCAGTGATGCTTAGTGTAACAGAAAATTATCCGGACTATACTTTTGTTATTGCTGCGGCACCAACTTTTTCTGAAGGTTATTACCAGCAGTTTACCGGACAGAAGAAAGTTCATTTACTTTTTAATAACACTTATAATCTGTTAAATGTGGCTCATGCTGCGATTGTAGCTTCGGGTACTGCTACGCTGGAAACTGCTTTGTTTGAAGTACCACAAGTAGTGGTTTATAAAGGAGGCACCATATCTATTGCCATAGCGAGGATGCTGGTGAAAATCAAATTTATATCACTCGTTAACCTTATCGTGAATAAGAAAATCGTTACTGAACTAATTCAGGAAGACTGCAATCCGCAAAGGGTGAACCAAGAGCTGGTGCAGATCTTAGCTGGTGAGGGTAGAAATGAAATGCTCTATAACTATCAAGAATTGTTAGGCTTGATGGGAAAGCCAGGCGCATCAGCAAAAACAGCACAATTGATCACATCTTATCTCGGCTAAAATTCAAGCTTTTCTTCTAATACATCAATAAATTCTGGAGTATTCATTACGGGCGTAATTAAGCTAAAACGTTTTGGTAACATATTTTTTACTTACTAAATCGTTTTAATAGATCGATATTTTTTAATATTGACCTGTTAAAATATAGCATCAGATAACTAACCGAATAACTGTTAACGAATGAATACATATGCCCATATTTTGAGAAAGCATATCTGCTTTACAAACCAATCGTTTTTAGAGGCTAATTCTATCCACATTTACCTATAATAATTGCTAATGAAAATTAATTTACTCAGGATAACAGGGTTTCTATGCCTGTTCCTACTTTCAAGCCAACAGCTGTTTGCGGAATTTAAAAGCGAAAAATTCAAAGTAAGTCGTTTTTATTTTCAGCAGGACACTACGAAAAGACAGGATACGACTAAAAAAGTTCCGGTTCCAAAGCCAGCTGATTCAGTAAAAGTTCCTGTAAATCCTTTAGGCGGGACAAGCCCAGTACAAGCGCCACCTCCTCAAACTGGAGCAACTACTGCACCCAATACGGCAGTAGCTCAAAAGACCATTACAGGAGTCGTTTTAGATGAAAAAAAAATCGGATTACCGGGAGTTGGTATTAAAATTCAGGGTAAAACCGGGGCTGCTGTAACGCAGGGAGATGGTAAATTCAGTATTAACGTTGGCTCACCAACTGATGTCCTGGTTTTTAGTTACATTGGTTACCAATCTAAATCTATTGCAGCAGGAACGGGAGCTTCGCCTTTAACGGTTAATCTAGTCCCTTCCGGTGCGCAAAGCTTAAGTGACGTTGTGGTGGTTGGTTATGGTACCATGAAATCGAAAGAAGTAACATCCGCTGTTGCTCACGTTGACACTGCTCAGTTCAGACAAAGTGGTGCCCGAAGTCCTTTAGACCTTATTCAGGGAAAAGTTGCCGGATTAAACATCACCCGGGCAGGAAGTTCAAATCCAAATTCCGGACCAAGCGTTCAGCTCCGTGGGGTAGTTTCAGTAGCAGGTAGTGCAAGTCCACTTTATGTAATTGACGGGATTCCGGGCGGTAATCCTGATTTGCTTCAACAAGATGATATTCTATCAGTTGATGTATTAAAAGATGGATCTGGTGCAGCCATTTATGGAACCAGTGCAAATGCCGGTGTAATCTTAATTACAACCAAAAAGGGAAAACCAGGTCCGCCAACCTTTAATTACTCTAGTTACCTTCGTAAAGAGTTTGTTCAAAGACGCCTGGATTTTTTATCAGCAGAAGAGTTTAGGGCAAAAATCAATTCAGGAGAGATTAATGCCCGTGATTACGGTGCAAGTGAAGATTTATATGGTTCACTAATCAATCGTGATAATTTGTCGCAAAATCACAATCTTGCGCTATCTGGTGGTACTGATAAAACGAGCTATCGTGCAAGTTTAAACTACCGCGATTTACAAGGTATTGCTCTGGAAAACGGACGAAAAGAATATACTGGTCGTTTAAATATCAATCAAAAAGGTTTTGATGATAAATTGAACATTCAACTAAATTTAGCTACAAATATTAATAATGCGAATTTGCTATCCAATGGAGCAACATCAGAATTTTTTAATAATGAGCTAAACAGAAGTGGTTGGGAAGAAGAGCTGGGTAAAAATCCGACTAAGCCAATTTACAATCCAGATGGTTCATATTATTACGATAATCAAAGTACAAACCAATATGCCAGATTATTCAATAACACCAGCTACCGCAAGCAGCAAACAACATCAGCAGATTTAAAAGCTGATTTTGACATTACTAAAGGATTAAAAGCAAGTGTTTTTGGATCTATGCAGCGTGACAGTTATTTAGATGGTGGATATGCAACCTTAGCAAGTGAAGATTCTTTCGAAAATAGTGATTACCCTAGCGGTGGTTATGCTTTCAAAAATAATTTCCTTTCTCAGGCCTATGCCTTTGAACCTACTTTACAATATAATACTGTTGTTGCAGATAAACATTCTTTTACTGCATTGGCAGGTTATAGTTATCGTTACAATATAGAAGAAGGCGCTAGAATGAGCACCCGTGGTTTTCTGAACGATCAGTTTAATGAAGATAACATGGGCGTTGGCCAGGCATTAGCAGATGGAAAAGCGTCAATGGGTAGTTATAAAAACGACAATACGCTAATTGCATTTTTCGGAAGAGTGAACTACGCGTTTGACAATAAGTATTTGGTGCAATTAATTTTAAGACGTGAGGGTTCTTCCCGTTTCGGTGATAATAACAAATGGGGAAATTTTCCCGCCGTGTCATTAGGTTGGAATGTTACCGAAGAAAAATTCATGGAGAACGTAAAGTGGGTTAATTATCTGAAATTAAGAGCAGGTTATGGTGTAACTGGTAACTCTGGTTTTGCAAATAATGCATCAAGGGTAACACTGGGCCCAGGTGGAAAATATTTATATCCTGATGGCAGTTATCGTGAAACTTATGGGCCAACACGTAACCCAAATCCATTTTTGAAATGGGAATCGAAACGTGAAACCAACATTGGTGCCGATTTTACATTGTTCAATAGCAAGTTAACAGGTTCATTAGATTTGTTTGATAGAACAACTAAGGACTTGTTAGATCTTTACACCACGCCTCAACCGCCATATATTCAAAGTCAGATCTATGCCAACGTGGGTAATATTTCTTCCAGAGGTATTGAACTTGCCTTAAGCTATCAGGCAATCAAAACCAAAGATTTTACTTTCAGTATGGACTTTACCGGAAGTACCATTAAAAACACCTTGAATTCTTACTCGAATGATGTTTTTGCCGTTAAGTTTAAAACATTTGGTAGTATTGGTGGTGCAGGAGATTTGGGTGATGCCATTACTACTTATGAAGGAGAAGATGTAGGAATATTTTATGGGAAGCGTTTCGCCGGCTTTGATGCTGATGGAAAATGGCTTTTCTTTAATAGAAATGGAGAAGCCGTTCGTAATGATAAGATAAACATTTCAAAAGATAAAAACTTAACAGATCTTGCGCCACTGGGAAATGCCATACCCAAATATTACGCTTCATATACAGCGAATTTTACTTATAAAAATTTCGATTTCAGGGTTTTCCTAAGAGGTAAGTTTGATTATAAAATTTTAAATACTACAGCATTAACTTATGGTAATCCGTTTGTTACGGGTTCTAACTATTTAAGAGATGCCTTTGGAAAGTATAGTGAAATCAATGATACTTTTATGTATTCAGACTATTACCTGGAAAACGGAACCAATGTTAAAATTGATGAGGTGACTTTAGGTTATAACTTCAAGTTAAAAACGAAGTTAATCCGTAACCTGCGTATTTACGCTACAGGACAAAATTTAGCTACAATTACTGGTTACTCAGGTAATGATCCTGATTTCGTACAAGATACTGGCTTAGGTCCAGGTATTGATAGTCGAGGTGCTTATCCAAGTACAAGATCATTCCTTTTTGGTGTAAACGTAGGCTTTTAAAATATAATCAAATGAAAAATAAATCAATCATATATACAGCCCTTGCATTAGTGGTAAGTATGGGTTCCGCCTGCACTAAACTAGATGAAAATGCATACGATGTTATCCCGGCTGAAAAATTCTACTCTAATAAAAACGAAGTTGTTTCTGCTGTTTTAAGACCATATACGCATGCCAATGCATGGGTGACACCATCCGGTCAGGATGGCTGGTGGCGATTAGCCGAACTTTCAGCCGATCAGTTGGCATGGCCAACAAAGGGTCCGCATGGTGAAGATGGTGGTAAATGGAAAAGATTACATTACCATACCTGGACAGTTGATGAAGGAGGTATCAATAATGCATGGTCACTAATGTATGGGGGAGTTGGTTTTTGCAATGATGCCATTGGAAACATCGAGAAGCGTGATATTGCGCAAATGGGGATTACCCAACAAGAAAAGAATGGTTATGTTGCAGAACTAAAATTACTTAGGGCATTTCACTATTTAAAACTGATGGATTTGTTCGGTAACATTCCAATCGCTATTGATCTGGTTGATCCATCAAACCCTGTATTACCGAATACTATGGCCAAGAAAGATGTATTTGCATTTATCGAAAAGGAAATTCTGGATAACATTAATAACGTACCTAAATTGGCAAAATCGCAACTTGGAAGGATGAGCCAGGCGAGTGGCTATGCCATGTTAGTGGAGTTATATCTTAATGCGGAGGTGTGGACAGGTACACAGCGGTGGGATGATTGTATTTCGGCTGCTAACAAACTAATTAATAATGAAGCAGGTGGGCAAAATGGGAATATGGCTCTTGACCCAAACATTACCGATCAATTTAAAAACACCAATGATCAATCAAAAGAAGTAATTTTTTCTATTGCTTATGATTTTACAAGAGCCAAATTTGAACCATCATGGACAGGCGAATTTTATCACTTTGCACAACGTGATATTTATGGTGGTGGTAGAAACGGAAATGATGGTATTGTTTTGATCCCAGATGTTTATAAAACTTACGAAACTGATGATTTGCGCAAAACAAGCTGGTTGTTGTTTGGGCCTCAGAAAAAATTCTCTGATGGATCTGACGTTCAAGGTACTGTAGAGTATGCAGGCAAACCACTTGTATTTGTTGATAACATTCAAAGAAATTCCAAAAATTCTACCGTTAGCAATATGAGTGAAGGGGAGGAAAACAGTGGAGTACGTTTTAATAAATACAAACTGGGCAATTCTATTCCAGGTATTGTAAATGGCGTAAGGGTAGAGCCAGATCCAAATTATAATAATACCGATTGGAATGTATACCGGTTAACCTGGATTTATTTTGCGAAAGCTGAAGCCATTATGCGTAAAAATGGCGGTGCTGCAACTGCAGAGGCAGTACAATTAATTAATGATTGTAAATCAAGAGCATACAATCCGGCAATATGGCCTTCAAAAGCCTACACAACAAGTACATTAAATTTAAATGAACTTCTGGCAGAGCGGGGTAGAGAATTTATATTTGAAGGATTCAGAAGAGATGACTTAATCAGATTTGGTAAGCTCACTACAGAGAAATGGTGGGATCATTCGCCATCTGCATCATTCAGGTCTCTATATCCAATACCACAAAGACAGAGGGATTTGAATGCAAAACTAACCCAAAACCCCGGATATTAATTAACATCAATTTAAAAGACGCCAAACGGCGTCTTTTTTTCTTTTAACATAAATCAAGTTTCCTTTCTGTTAAACGATTAATATTAATGATTATACATTATATTAGCCAAATCGCAGGTTATATCAAATTGATTGACCTGAAATGTACCCAGTTAATAAGTCTCCTAAATGAAAACCCTTTCTATAAAAGATATCGCCGTTGAAGCTGGCGTATCCATCACCACAGTTTCTTTCATCATTAATGGTAAAGCCCGGGATAAATCAATTAGTGAAGCCGTAATTAAAAAGGTAGAAAAAATAATTGCCGAAAGCGGATATAAGCCAAATCAAATCGCCAGAAGCCTGCGGACAGGAAATTCTAATATCATTGGCTTAATTATAGAAGATATTTCCAATTCCTTCTTTTCGAGAATAGCCAGGCTCATTGAAGATAAGGCCTATAAAAAAGGCTATAAAATTATCTATTCCAGCACTGAAAATAATGTTGAAAAGGCAAAGGAATTGATCAACATGTTTAAATCGAGAAAGGTTGATGGTTATATTATATCACCAATTAAGGGTTTGGAAGAAGACATTCAACAGTTACTGGCAGATGGTAAACCAGTTATTCTTTTTGACAGGAGTCTGCCTAGTTTAGATACAAATTATGTAGGTGCTGATCATTTCAAGGCCACTTATGAATCTATAGAAAGTTTTATTAAACAAGGCAAAAAGAAAATCTCACTCGTTACCACAGATATTGATGTTGAGCAGATTACCGCCCGTTTAGAAGGATATAAGAAAGCGCTTGAGGATCATGATATCACTTATGATGAAAATCTGGTTTTAAGGGTTCATTTTAATCAGGAAGAAAATGAAACCAGGGCACAAATGGAAGAACTTTTTCGCACCGTAGAAACAGATGCTGTTCTTTTTGCTACCAATTATCTGGCCATCAGCGGACTAAAAGTGTTAAAGCAAGCCAACATTAATGTCGGGAAAAATTTGAGTGTAATTGCATATGATGATCATGAGGTTTTTGAATTGCATACACCAGGTATTTCAGCGGTGCAACAACCCTTAGAAGAAATTGCAGAAGCCATTATTCAATTAATTTTAAGGCAGCTTTCTTCTAAAACCAAGCTGGATAACGAACAAATCGTATTTTCTGCTAAAATCATTCAGCGATAATTATATATCACTCATTCTTTTTTCGGTTGGTTTTCCATTTAGTTAGCATTATCACTAATAAAATTGGTTAATCACCTATCATATCCGACACAATAAACTGGTAAGGTGATAACACCTATCAGGTGGAAAATCGACCTTATAATTCAGTCATATAAATGTTACTGCGAACCATTGTATTTGCAGTATTTAGTGTTTAATATTGAATAGTAAAACGTTTTACTTATTAATTGGATGATGTTTAAGCAGCAACTAATTAAATAGCGAAATATTTATTTTAAGAATACTAACCAATACGACCTATATGAAAAACCTTTCTTTACTAGCAGTTTTAATTTTTTTAAACTTTTGTTCCTTCGGACAGGATAAAGCACCTGCCTACCCATTAATTACACACGATACTTACTTAAGCATCTGGTCTTTTGGCGATGGACTAAATCAATCTGCTACCAAGCACTGGACGGGTAAAGAGCAAGCACTCACCGGAATCATTAAAGTAGATAACCAGCTATACCGTTTTTTAGGTGCAGATAGTAAAACCTATAAAACCATTTTGCCTACGGCTGATGAGTTAAGCTATAAAGCCCACTTTACGACCCAAAAACCAGCAGATCATTGGAACACTTTAACTTTTAACGATACCAGTTGGAAAAGTGGTGCCGCACCTTTTGGTGATGACCAGCAGTCGAAAACCAAATGGGATACGGATGAAATCTTTTACCGAAGAAAATTTAACCTCGCTCAAAAAACATCAACGAAGAAATATTTAAAGCTCAACCATGATGATAATGTTATGGTGTATCTTAATGGTAAGAAGGTTTATGAAAAAGAAGGCTGGGTACATGAATACATTTACATTCCATTAGCTGATGGTATTTTAAAAAAGGGTGAAAACATTTTAGCCATAGACTGTAAAAACACAGCTGGCGGACGGTTTTTAGATGCAGGTATTGTTGAGGAAGTTCCGCAGAGCGCCACTATTTTAAATGCAAAGCAAACCAATGTTTCGGTAGGGGCCACAAATACCATATATACCTTTACAGCGGGGGGTGTAAATCTGAACTTAACCTTTACCTCACCTTTACTGCTGAATGACCTCAATTTATCAGCCAGACCAATCAGTTACCTTACTTATGCAGTAAAATCAGCCGATGCAAAAGCGCACCAGGTAGATATTTATTTCAGTGCATCATCTAATCTCGCTGTAAATACGTCCAACCAACCCGTTTCTGTTTGGAAAAAGAACCAAAATAACCTTTCCATTCTAAAAGCAGGAACCGTTGAACAACCTGTGCTGAAAAAGAAAAACGATGACTTAAGAATTGATTGGGGTTACCTGTACATCGCTGTGCCTGCTCAATTTAAGGCCAGCCAATTTTTGGGCACACCGATGGATAATCTCCTCAATTTCAAAACAGGAAAATACCCACAAACCATACAGGCTTTGAATGTTAAAACCCAAAGCTTAAGTACAGTAATCCCATTTGGTAAAATTAATTCTAAGCCAGTAGAGAAATATCTCATGTTGGGCTATGATGACCTGAAATCTATCGAATATTTTGGCAATCAATTGCTTCCTATCTGGAGAAAATCTGCAGCAAATACTTTTGAAGATCAATTGGTAGCAGCCAGCAGGGATTATGAATCTCTCTACGCAAAAACAAAAGCTTTCGATGCCAAACTTCTCGCTGATGCAACCCAATCTGGTGGTAAAGAATATGCAGATTTATGCAAACTGGTGTACAGGCAGAGTATAGCTGCACATAAAATTGTTTATGCACCAAATGGAGATCTGCTGTTTCTTTCTAAAGAAAATTTTAGTGGCGGTTTCATCAATACAGTTGATGTAACTTATCCTTCAGCGCCCCAATATTTGTTATACAATCCTGAATTATTAAAAGGTATGCTCAATGGTATTTTTTATTATTCAGAAAGCGGGAGGTGGAAAAAACCTTATCCAGCACATGATATTGGTGTCTATCCGATTGCCAACGGGCAAATTTATGGAGAAGATATGCCAGTAGAAGAAGCAGGTAACATGCTTATTTTAGCTGCAGCCATTACCAGGGCAGATGGTAATACCGCTTATGCGGATAAACATTGGGCAGTGATGTCCACATGGGCAGACTATCTTTTAAAGGAAGGTTTTGATCCGGCAAATCAATTGTGTACAGATGATTTTGCAGGTCATCTTGCCCGAAATGCGAACTTATCAGTGAAGGCAATTGTAGGTTTAGGTGCTTATGCACAAATGGCAGAAAAATTAGGTAAAAAAGATATTGCAACTAAATACAAAAACGCAGCATTAGAAATGGCAAAAAACTGGCAGACTTTAGCCAACAGTGGTGATCATTTTGCCTTAACTTTTAACGATAAAAATACCTGGAGTCAGAAATATAACCTCGTTTGGGATAAGCTTTTAAAACTAAATCTATTTCCGGAAGAAGTGTATAAAAAGGAAATAGACTTTTACCTGACGAAACAAAATGAGTTCGGTTTACCACTTGATAGTCGGAAAGATTATACTAAATCAGACTGGATTATGTGGACAGCTACACTAACAAACAATCGGGCTGATTTTGAGAAATTTATTAGTCCTATTCACAAATTTGCTACAGAAACAACTAGTAAAGTGCCGTTAACAGATTGGCACGAAACCAAAACGGGTAAGCAGGTGGGGTTTCAGGCCAGAAGTGTTGTTGGCGGATATTTTATAAAAATGCTGGCCGATAAATGGGATATAAAGTAGAAAATCAATTCTTAATGGAAGCTTAGATTGTAGTTGGTAAAATCATAAAAAACAACATTAGGCTATTCATCTATGCAATGAAAATTTTGTTGCTGGTTTAGATTCTTTATTTTCGCAAACCGATAAAAGATTTTATCTGCAGGCAGGTTCAGTTTTATTACTTTGAAGCCCCATATGGAGCAATAAGTAGACATACAAATCTTGCATCAAATTGATCTTATTTTTCGTTTAGTAAAACGTTTAACGATACATTTGAAATAAATTAAAATAGAAATACATAAATAATGGAAAAGCCTGTAGCACTGGGTGTAGATATTGGTGGCTCGCATATAACAGCCGCATTAGTAGATTTAGAAACAAGAAGCCTGATTGATGATTCAATCAAACGTAGCCCTGTAAATTCTCAGGAGAGTAAAGAAGATATCTTATCAGCCTGGTGTGAGGTCATCAATCAATCGTTTAAGAACATTAAAAATGGTAACCGAAATATCGGAATTGCCATGCCTGGTCCTTTTGATTACCAGGAAGGAATATCTCTGATTAAAGATCAAAATAAGTTTAAATCACTTTATCAGGTGAATGTTAAAGCAGAATTGGCCAAACGTTTAGATGTTCCTTTAGAAAATATTCATTTCATTAACGATGCTGCAGGATTTTTGCAAGGCGAAGTTTTTGCTGGTGCAGCTAAGGAAAATTCCAATGTATTGGGTTTAACACTAGGAACTGGCTTAGGATCATCGTTGAGTTTAAAGACAAAGGCAATAGATGCCGATTTATGGAATGCACCATTTTTGGATGGCATTGCCGAAGATTACCTTTCTACCCGATGGTTTATAAAACGATACAAGCAATTAAGTGGAAAAGAAATGGCTGGTGTAAAAGAGCTTGTTGAAATTGTAGAAGAGGATCATTTGGCAACCCGCGTATTTATGGAGTTCGGCTACAATCTGGCACAATTTCTTATCCCCATCATCAATGAACATAAGATAGATGCAGTAATTATTGGTGGAAATATATCTCAAGCCTTTCATGCCTTTGCGCCAGAACTAATTGCGGCCTTAAAAGGTAATGATATTGATGCGAGCATTAAAGTTTCAGAGCTAAAAGAGCACGCCACTTTAATTGGAGCAGCCAGCTGCTGTGATGCAAATGTCATGTAAATAACCAGATTATATTTCAAAAAGGGTAGGAAAAATTTCTACCTTTTTTTTTGCGCTATAGAATGTTTTATAATGCTGGATAGGTTTGCTTCCCTATGTAGATAAATATATGTTTAAAAAGAGATTATTTTTCTAAAAAGTAATTTTTATTAAATGAATATTGTTATTATTGTATTGGTTTAAAACGTTTTAGTAGACCGTATAGCTAATCAAATTTATTTCTAATTTTTATGAAGTTCGAAGTCTGCCCAAAAGCAGCTTTTTTTGTCAATTTATGCTAAAACGTTTTAGCTTAGCTATTAGTGTTGTTTAAGATTTATTAATCAGAGAGAGGAAAAAAAATATGAATTAAAACCAATTACCTAACTAACCAGCCGTATAATACGGAAAACTAAATCAAACTAACCCCAAATTTTATGAAAAAAAATTTTAACCCTTTTCTAAAGCGAAAGCTTTGGTGGAAGAAGTGTGCCCTAAAACTTTCAGTGGCATCACTCGTTTTCGGCATTTGTTATGATTCGTCAGCAATGGCAATCAACATCTCAAACGTAAATCAACCAGTTAACCATATTCCATATCATAAAGAGATTGTAATTCGTGGAATTATTAAAGATGAGAATGGAGGCGCACTTCCTGGTGCAGGGATCAAAGTGAAAGGCACATCAATCACCGTATCCTCTGATGTTAACGGTGCATTCAGCATCACCGTTCCAGATCAAAATGCAGTGCTCCTGATCTCTTATGTAGGTTATGATGTGCAGGAAATTATGGTGGGTACACAAACTCTGTTACAGGTACAGCTCAAACCTACGGCAGGCAATGACCTTCAGGAAGTAGCCGTGGTTGCATTTGGTACACAAAAAAAAGAGAGCCTGGTTGGGGCACAGTCTACCATTAAAGCTACAGAATTAAGGCAACCCGTAGCCAATATCAGTTCCATGCTTGCGGGTCGTATTTCAGGTGTAATCGGCGTAAATAGAAATGGTGAGCCAGGCTCTGGTAATGCCGATATCTGGATTCGTGGAATTTCTGCCATTGGTGGCAATAGCAGTGCACCATTAATCATTGTAGATGGTGTTCCTGGTCGTGATTTAAACACACTAAATACTTATGATATCGAATCCTTTACGATATTAAAAGATGCCGCTGCAACAGCTGTTTACGGGATTCGTGGTGCCAATGGGGTCATTCTCGTGGTTACCAAAGCTGGAAAAACCGGGTCGCCATCAGTAAATGTAGATTTCTTTCAGGGCATTACCCGCTTTACTAAAAAACCTACCTTAATTGATGGAATCGATTATATGAATCTGGCTAATGAGGCTAAACTAACAGAGTCTGTAAGAAGCAATGCGCCTTACACTCCTCAATATACACAGGATTATATTAATCGTACTGCATCAGGTGAAGACATTTATCGTTATCCAAATGTGAATTGGCTTGATGAGATTTTCGATGATGTTGGCCAAAACCGTACGGCCACAGCAAACCTGTCTGGAGGTGTAAACGCCGCTAAATATTACGTGTCTTTGGGTTATTATGATGAAACAGGCTTATTAACCACTGATGATTCACAATCATATAGTACAAAACAAACTTTTCAACGCTTTAATGTCAATGCTAATCTGGATTGGGACATTACCGGAACCACAAAACTGAATTTAGGCATCAAAGGTATTTTGGCACAGGGGCAAAATCCAGGTGCCGAAAACACACAGAACATTTATAATCAGATGTTTTTGATTAATCCCACTACTTATCCAGTACTATATCCCAATGGTCTGATTCCTGGTATTAGTGCGCAAAGCGATCAGCGAAATCCGTATGCAGAAGTTACCCGCCGTGGCTACCGAACAAACTACACTAATCAGGTTTACTCCAACCTTCGTTTATCTCAGGACCTGAAATTTGTAACACCCGGACTTGCTTTTACTGGCATGTTTTCTTTCGATGCCCAGAACCAGAACAGTGTGAGCAGAACAAAACTGGATAACACTTTCCGGATCAGAAGTACCAACCCGATAAATGCAGATGGTACCTATAATTACGATAGAATTTATACCGGTCAGTCCTTTTTAGGCTATAGTGTATCTAATAGTGGCGATAAAAAGTTATATGGTGAGTTTGGTTTCAATTACAAGAGAAGCTTTGGAAAACATGATGTTACCGGATTATTACTTTATAACCAAAGCGATAACCTGAATCCTTTTAGCGGTACTTTCACCTTGTCCATCCCTTATCGCTTACAAGGCCTTGCAGCAAGGGTAGCGTATGCTTACGATAACCGTTACTTCATTGAGTTTAACGGTGGTTATAATGGTTCTGAAAATTTTGCACCAGATAAGCGCTATGGCTTTTTTCCAGCGGTGGGTGTAGGTTATATTCTATCCAATGAGAAATTTTTTGAACCCCTGAAAAATATCTTCCAGTTGGTTAAATTTAGATATTCTGATGGTATTGCAGGCAGTGGTGCCAGTACAAATGGCTATGTAACCAATGATTCTCAACGTTTCTATTATCTCACTCAAATCGGCGACAGATTTAATAATAACGATGTGCCAGGCTACACTTTCGGGCAAACCAGAAATGTAAGTTTGCGAGGACTTAATGTAACGGCTTATGGGGTAGATATTACCTGGGCTGAAAGCCGTAAGAAAGATTTAGGTATAGAATTAAGAACACTCAATAATAATTTATCCCTCATTGTAGATTTGTTTAAAGAAAACAGAACCGGACAGTTTTTAGGTAGGGGAGTAGTACCAAACTACATTGGCTTGGTTTCCAATCCATCTGGGAACCTTGGGGAAACCAAAAATAAAGGGATAGATGGTACGCTGGAGTACAATGCAAAAATCTCGGCAGATTTTGATTTTTCAGTTAGAGCCAACTATACCTATAATCAGGCGGTTATTATAGAGAATGATCAGGCACCAACCCGATACCCATGGATGGAACTTCGCGGTTCTACACCATTGGCAAGGGTAGGATATGTAGCAGATGGATTATTTACCAGCCAGGAAGAAATTAATAGTAGTCCGACACAGTTTGGTAAGCTACTACCAGGAGATATTAAATACAAAGACCTGAATGGCGACGGTAGAATTGATGCCTTTGACCGTACCATTATCGGGCGTGGAGATGTACCTTCATCTATTTATGGTTTCGGCTTTACCATGCGCTATAAACAGTTTGATTTTGGTGCTTTCTTTCAAGGCCAGAATAATGCTGATTTGATGTTAGAGGGTGATGCCATTCAACCTTTCCGGGCATCTGGTGGGTTAGGTAATCTACATGCCATCACTACAGATCGCTGGACGGTAGATAACCCACGTCAGGATGCATTTTTCCCAAGATTATCTTACGGACCAAACGATAATAACTTTCAAACCAGTACCTGGTGGTTGCGTGATATCAGTTACCTGAGGTTGAAAAATGCACAATTGGGTTATACGTTTAAGAATGGAATAAAAAAAGTTGGTATCAAAGGATTCCGAGTTTATGCTACTGGTTATAACGTATTAACCTTCAGTAAATTTAAACTCTGGGATCCGGAGCTTGCATCTGGCAACGGAACCAAATATCCTTTAACATCCACCTACACTTTAGGTTTAACCGCTAGCTTCTAATAAAATGAAAAAAATATATCTATTTGCCTTGGCTTCTTTGTTTTTAACAGGTAACTACGGCTGTAAAAAATTCTTAGATCAGGTGCCTGATGACCGTTTAACCTTTGAACAAGGTTTTGCGCAGAAATCTACTGTTGATCAGTTTCTTGCGAATGTATATTCAACTTTGCCAGATGAAATGAACCAACGTTCACCAGGATTGGGTAATGCTGGTCCGTGGACAGGTGCTTCAGATGAAGTCAATATTACCGGAAATAACTTCTCAAACAATATCAATACCGGTAACTGGGATCCAACTTCTGGTTTAGTGAATGACATGTGGACCAATTATTTTCGTGGCATTCAAGCAGCCAGTAATTTTATGGCAAATGTAGGCCGTTGTAATGATTGCAACCTAAACGGGATTGATTACGTAAGCCGTTACCGCAATGAAGCTCGTGGAATAAGGGCTATTTACTATTATTATCTGCTTCGTACTTATGGCCCTGTTCCACTGCTAGGCAATGATCCAAATATCCCTGATGCGCCAGTAAGTACGATTAGTGTACCGAGGAGTCCTTTTGATGCCTGTGTAAACTTCATTGCTTCAGAACTGGATGCTGCCGCAGAAGGATTGCCAGCCTTGCCACAGGCAAATGATGACTACGGTCATTTAAATAAAGCAGTGTTGCAAGCTTTTAAAGTGCAATTATATTTAACCGCTGCCAGTCCGCTTTTTAATGGGAACACTGATTATGCATCCTTACGTAATGCAGATGGAACGCCATTAATCAATCAAACTTACAGTGTTGAAAAATGGAAAAGAGCTGCCGATGCAGCGAAGGCTTTTATCAATACTTATCCATCTTTCCAGTTGTTTACCAAAAGTGGCACAAACGCCTTCCAAACGGCATTTCTATCTTGCAGGGATGTAATGTTAACGGATTGGAATCAGGAAGTTATTTTCGCCAAAGGAAACGCCAACATCACCTATTTGCAGTATGATATGTCGCCAAACCATGCGGGTGCGAGTGGCGGTGACAAAGGCGGATCATTCAGGGCAGCTACGCAGCAAATGGTAGAAGCTTATTTTATGGCAAATGGTAAACCAACTGACGATGTTACTTCAGGTTATTCCCGTACAGGGTTTAGTAATTATCAGGGTCCGGAAACGGGCGATACACCCCGGTCGATTTCAAATATGTATGCAAACCGTGAGCCTCGTTTTTATGTAGGCATCACTTATACAGGAAGAAGATGGATTAATCCAAATTCAAACATCATTACCGATTTTACTTTTAATGGCAATGCTGGAAGAGCCAATATCGGAAATGACGATTACAGTACAACAGGTTACACACAACGTAAAAACTTATCTACCAGCGGCTGGCAAAACGGTGGCAGAACCAATATTTTTATTCGCCTGGCAGAAATTTATTTAGATTATGCTGAAGCTGCTTATGAAGCCAATGCCGCTGATCCCGAAGTTCTGGTTTATTTAAATAAAATCCGCGAGCGTGCTGGTGTGCCCACTTATGGTTCTGGAAGTGGACAGCTTCCAGTACCTACTGATTTAAGAGATGCCATTAGAAGAGAAAGAAGGGTAGAGCTTGCATTCGAAAATCACCGCTATTTTGATACCCGTAGGTGGAAAATTGCTGCCCAAACCGATATTCAGGTACTGGGACTTGATATTACTAAAAATATGGCTACTGGTTTTTACAACATTGTTACGCAAGAAAACAGGGTGTTTCAAAACAGGCATTATTTGTGGCCGATTCCAAATGCCGAAATACAAAAAGTTCCGCTACTGGTACAAAACACCGGTTGGTAAATAGGATCAGGAATAAAAAACAGCGTTGCATACAAATGAATGTTACGCAGCGCTGTTTTTATAAATTTTCATGCTCATTATTCCTATAAATAATTACAAATTAATTTATTCGTAAAGCATCTTAAAACAATTTATTATGGTAAAAAAAGTCATTATACTGGCAGCATTCTGGCTAGCCTCTGCATCAGCATTCTCACAAGAGAAAGGCTATCAAATCTCGATAAAGGATGATCAAAATAGTGTTGATCAAAAAACAAAGGATAAGCTTGTAACTGCATTTAATAATATTTATCCATGGTTTGCATCGGCAGATGGATACCGCACCAAGCGCAGTGCAGATTTAAAGTTTTCTAAAAATGAGACGGCCGATATCAAAGCCAAAGCCGGTGAAATCGTTGTTAACGAAAATTGGATTAAAGGGAAATCACAAAAGAAAATTGAAAAACAGTTACGACGTGCTTTTACCAACAACTGGTTAAGTTTTTCAACGCAAAAAAAGAAAGGCTATGAACTCACCTTTATCAGCAAAGATCCAAACCTGAATCCAACTGTAAGAAAAAATTTAATCGATACTTATTTTGAAGTCTATCCAATATTGGTTAAAGCTTTCAATAATAAATCAACCAAGGATGTGCTTTTTGTGGTAGATACGGCCTATAAAGCCGTGGCTGAAGCTAGCGGCAATCGCATTTTGTTTAGTGCCGGATATTTAAAGGCACATCCAACGGATATTGATGTGGTGACGCATGAAACCATGCATATTGTACAGGGATACGGATACAGTGCTGGTCCGGTTTGGTTAACAGAAGGCATTGCAGACTATGTTCGTTACCAATACGGTGTAGATAATGTCGGTTCAAAATGGAGCTTACCTGCTTTTAATGAAAAACAAAGTTATCAGAATAGCTATCGGATCACGGCCAGATTTTTCGCCTGGTTGGAGCAAAACGTTAAGCCGGGCTTAGTCGCCGCACTGGATCAACAATTAAGGGCACATGAGTATACTGCGCAGAGCTGGAACAGTTTAACAGGAAAATCTGTTGATCAATTGTGGGAAGCGTATGCTAAAAATCCAGATCAGATTAAGTTGAAATACAGTAATAAATCATCGAAAGGTTAATTGTTGTCAGAATCCTCAAAACGGTATTTTATCACAATTTACGAACTGAATTATCGGTTAACGTAAAATTTTTGAGTAATTACTAAAACGTTTTACATATTATCTTTATTTTGCGTCATCATACGCTAGCCAAAAGCAAGAAAAACAAATTTAAATGAAAAAAATATCCTTTTTAACTTCATTAGCTATTACTGCCCTATTCCCTTTATCAAAGCTTGCGGCACAAGAGACCATTAAGAAAAATGGCTACACACTGTCTTTTGAAAGTAATGATGCTGCGCTAGATTCAAAATTAAAGAAAAGATTAATAGAAACCTTTTTTGTGGTATATCCAAAGCTGGCGAAAGAGTATAATCCAAATACTTTAAAATCAGTTCAATTTTTTGTGGATACGGCTTATAAAGGAGTGGCAGCCACTGCAAATGGTAAAGTAACCTATAGTTCGATCTGGATGGACAAACACCCCGAAGATATTGATGTGGTTACGCATGAAGTGATGCACATTGTTCAGGATTATGGCAATAGTGTTGGGCCAGGATGGCTTACAGAGGGCATTGCAGATTATGCACGTTTTAAGTTCGGTGTAGATAATGCGGGTGCAAAATGGACATTACCGGTTTTAAAACCTGAGCACAGCTATCAGAACAGTTACAGAATTACGGCCAGGTTTTTTGCCTGGATAGAAAAAAAGGTAAAGGAAGGCACCATCAAAGCGGTTGATGCATCTTTAAGAGACCACACTTATCAATCAGAAATCTGGGCCACATTAACAGGCAAAAATTTGGATGCACTTTGGGCAGATTACACTAAAAATCCTGAACTTTAATTTATAGAAACACATAAACTAATATACACGAATGAAAAAACTATTTATTGCCTTCCTCAGCTTTGCCGCATCAGCAAGCTTTGCGCAAACGGTTGGCAAAATTACTGACCCCGTAGACTGGATCAATCCTTTAATGGGCACGCAGTCCAAGCCAAGTTTATCAAACGGCAATACCTATCCAGCCATTGGCCTGCCTTGGGGCATGAACATGTGGACTCCACAAACCGGTAAAATGGGTGATGGTTGGGCCTATACTTACGATGCTGATAAAATCCGAGGTTTTAAACAAACCCATCAGCCATCTCCATGGATGAATGATTATGCCGCGTTTTCCATCATGCCGGTAACAGGTAAACTCAGGTTTGCCGAAGATGACCGTGCCAGCTGGTTCAGCCACAAGGCTGAGGTTTCAAAGCCTTATTATTATAGCGTTTATCTGGCCGATGCGGATGTAACTACCGAAATTACACCAACTGAGCGTGCAGCACAATTCAGGTTTACTTTTCCTAAAACCGATAGTTCTTATGTAGTGGTAGATGCCCTGAACAAGGGATCATACATTAAGATTATTCCAGCAGAACGCAAAATTATAGGTTATACCACAAAATATGCCCGCGGACCGCTACCTAAAAACTTCAAAAACTACTTCGTTATTTACTTTAATAAAGATTTTAAACTGGCTAAAACCTGGAGCGGGAACAAACTAAAAGACGATGAACTGGAATTAGAAAGCGATCACAGTGGGGCCATTATTGGTTTTAAAACTACCAAGGGTGAACAGGTAACCGCTAAAGTGGCTTCCTCTTTTATTAGTTTTGAACAGGCAGATTTAAACCTGAAAAGGGAATTGGCTAATGATGGTTTCGATGCCACAAAAGCGAAGGGAAGAGCGATCTGGAATAAAACCCTTAATAAAATTGCTGTAGAAGGCGGTACAATCGATCAAACCCGTACCTTTTATTCTTGTTTATACCGTACCCTGTTTTTCCCAAATAAACTCTATGAAATAGATGCCAATAATAAAGTGGTGCACTGGAGTCCTTATAATGGGCAAACTTTACCCGGCTATATGTTTGCCGGAACAGGGTTCTGGGATACCTTCAGAGCTTTATATCCATTCCTGAATCTGGTTTATCCTTCTATCAATAAGGAAATGCAGGAAGGCCTGATTAATGATTATAAAGAAGGCGGCTGGTTGCCAGAATGGAGCAGTCCGGGTTATGCCAATATCATGGTGGGGAATAATTCTGCATCTGTGGTTGCTGATGCTTATATCAAAGGCTTGCGCGGATACGATATCCAAACGCTTTGGGAAGCCTTAAAACATGGAGCCAATAATGAAGGACCCATAGAAGCGGTTGGCCGCGATGGAGTGAAATACTACAACGAGTTAGGATATGTTCCTTTTGATGTGAAGAAGAATGAAAATGCGGCTAAGACATTAGAATATTCATACGATGACTTTACCATTTACCAATTGGGAAGAGCGTTGGGTAAACCGGCATCTGAAATTGAAATTTATAAGAAAAGAGCCATGAATTACAAAAACCTCTTCGATCCGGCTTCCGGATTAATGAGAGGGAAAAATAAAGATGGCAGTTTTCAAACACCTTTTAGCCCTTTTAAGTGGGGTGGTGCTTTTACCGAAGGAAACAGCTGGCATTATACCTGGTCTGTATTTCAGGATGTAGATGGTTTGGCTCAGTTAATGGGCGGTCACAATCAGTTTGTAACCAAGTTGGATTCTGTGTTTTCTATGCCACCCGTATTTGATGAAAGTGCTTATGGTGGTGTAATTCACGAAATTCGTGAAATGCAGATTGCAAATATGGGTCAGTATGCGCATGGTAATCAGCCAATTCAGCACATGATTTATTTGTATAACTATGGTGGTGCACCTTATAAAACACAGTATTGGGTAAGGGAAACGATGAACAGAATGTATAAACCAACACCTGATGGTTACTGCGGAGATGAGGATAACGGACAAACTTCTGCATGGTATGTTTTCTCTGCTATGGGATTTTATCCCGTAACGCCAGCTACAGATCAATATGTTTTGGGTGCTCCATTATTTAAAAAGGTAACTTTAACACTTGATAATGGTAAAACAGTTACCATTAATGCTGCGGCAAACAGCGATAGCAATCGTTATGTACAGTCGCTCCAAATGAATGGTAAGCCATATTCTAAAAACTGGATTAGCCATAGTGGCTTACAAAAAGGTGCGGTATTGAATTTCAATATGACTTCAACTCCGAATAAAGCGAGGGGATCTAAGCCAGTTGATTTTCCTTATTCATTATCAACAGAGAAATAAAAAGAATCAGACTGCAATTAATGATGCAGTCTGGTTTATCCTTAAAATTGAGCTGAAAAAAGAAATGGGGATTCCACAATTGCAGAATCCCCATCATCTAAATTAACGCTCTCAATTATATAAACTAACTTCAAAGGAAATTATTGCATTGCGCAATAATTTTTTTTGCTTTATGAAAGAATAAGTTTAATATAAAAGCCGACCACTCAAAAAATAATCCAAAATACCCTGTCATTTTATTAGTTTTACTTCATGGGAGTTATCAATCAAAACCAACAAGATGAAGAAAAACTTGCGGCAGCCAAGGCTGCAGTTAAGTATGTGAAAAACGGAGATATTGTAGGATTGGGGACAGGAACTACCGCCACATTTGCCATAAAAGAACTGGGTAGGCTGGTAGGTGAAGGTCTTAGTATTAAAGCAGTGGCAAGTTCCATCAGGACGGAAGAACTGGCCAGATCTTTAGGAATTGAAGTGCTTGAACTGGGAGAAATTTCATCTGTAGATATTAGTATAGATGGCGCAGATGAATTTACAGAGTCTTTAGATTTAATAAAAGGTGGTGGAGGTGCATTATTCCGGGAAAAAATTATGGCTTCGCTGAGTAAGAAGGCCATTATTGTAGCCGATGCTTCAAAAAAGGTAAAAAAATTAGGTGCATTTACACTGCCAATCGAGGTCATCCCATTTGCCTATCAATATGTTTTTGATCAGATTTCGAAATTGAACGGTATAGGGAAGAAAAGAAAAATCAACAATCAGGATTACATTACAGATAACGGGAACTTTATCATAGACGCTGATTTTGGCCTGATAGATGATCCTAAAGCACTTTCTGATGCATTAAATAGAATTGATGGTTTATTGGCCCATGGATTATTTATTAATTTAACCTCTAGGGTAATCATGAGTGATCAATCAGAAATCATCATTTTTGAATAATGAACTTCTGTCTTGAGCGTTATCCTGAACTTGATTCAGGACCTTTCTTATAAATTCAAGAGATGTTAGCCTCTAAATTTAGCCCAATTAAGATGCTGAAATAAATCCGATAACTATCGGATCAGCAGGACGATTCGTTGATACTTGATTTTATCATGCGAATAATCGTCATTGCGAAGCCGATTTTTCATTGGATGAAGCAATCTTAATGCGCTTGCTGGTAACGATAGTTTTCGATGAATCCTTTCATACGTCCTCCTGAATTTGATTCAGGACCTTTCAAAGCGAAACATTTCCGTTTACTGATAAATGCATCGACAATAAATCCTGGAAAATATTTTAACCGATCAATTTATTTAACTCACCGATAAATTAAAGTAACTGAGAGATAAGCCATTCTCCAGCCTTCCTTTTCATGATACATTTGAATATAAATCAAAACAATCATGGAAAATTTAACTAAAAACAATCACCAAAATAAACAGTTAGGACTAGGTATTTTAATCGTATTCATCGGTTCCGTATTCTTATTAAGAAACACAGGTTTAGATATTCCGCATTGGATCTTAAGCTGGCATACGGTTATGTTAGGTGCAGGTTTGTGGATTGGTTATCGTAAAAATTTTGAAGGTGGCGGCTGGCTGGCACTTACCATTATCGGAGCAATCTTCACTTTGAAAGATATTACGGTATTCGACTTTGATTTATCACGAATCAGCGCTGCACTAATCTTAATTGCACTTGGTTTATATGTAATCCTGAAACCAAATAAGACTAAGAAATTTGATCATTATTTTCAAAACCCATCATCAGAAAAAGAAGAAATTAAATTTTAAAACTCACCACTCCATCATATCAATGAAAAGGGCCATTTTAGTAATTGTCCCTTTTTTTATTTTAAGTCTTGCTTAAAAATCTTCTTTAAAAAGAAACGGGGATTCCACCATTAAGGCAGTATCCCCGTCATCTAAATTAACGCTCTCACATACATAAACGCACAGATCTGGAATTATTGTACGGACAAGTATTTATTTTAAAAAAAAAATAAATAATGGAAACTCAAATAAATGGTGCTGATTGTAGATTCTTAAATGATTAATGAGTCAACTTGCTGTTTATCAGTTTGTAAAATGTTCATCAGCATTATATTCATATCAATTAATTATTTTTTTTAACATCAATTAAATGTTAAAAAAAGTTAAAGCGAAAAGGCGGGTTGGTCTAAATCCTTTTGAGAAGCAAATATTATTAACTTTGAGTATCAAAATACAATCCAAACCAAACATGAAAAAAAGTATCTTAATTATTATTGCGCTTTTATTTACTACGGGTGCATTTGCTCAAAATGTGATTCAACTATTTAATGGTGCCAATGATTTTTTTAAATTATTACAAGAAGAAAAATTTGCAGATGCACATGCCATTTTTGATGATACTTTAAAATCAAAACTAACCGAAGACGGGTTAAAGAAACTTTGGTTAGATATGGGAACCAAATTTGGTAAGGCAGAGTCTTTTGATGCTATTCAAAGCAAGTCACAAGGTGAATTTTTTGCAGTAACAGTTGAGGGCAAATTTAGTAATGGAAATCAGAATTTTATTTTAGGCTTTAATAAGGCACAAAAAATTGTAGGTATTTTTCTCGCGCCACCTAAAAGTTCTGCGGCTTATTTAAAACCAAGTTATGCTGATACGAGCCTTTATAGTGAGAAATCAGTTTACATTGGTGGAGCAGGAAAACAACTGGCGGCAATTATTACCACACCTAAAAACGTTAAAAATTTTCCGGTAATGGTTTTTGTTCATGGTTCAGGGCCTAGCGATATGGATGAAACGATTGGCGCAAATAAACCTTTTAAAGACCTGGCTAGTGGCCTGGCTTCAAAAGGAATAGGATCAGTACGCTATGTGAAAAGAACATTGGTTTACCCAAATGAATTTGCAACTGTTTATACCGTAAAGGAGGAAGTGTTAGATGATGCTGCGGCTGCAATTGCCTTGGCGAAAACCATTGCAGGTGCAAATGTAAAGCAAGTATATGTATTTGGACACAGCCTGGGTGGTATGTTGGCACCAAGAATTGCCACTAGCATACCAGATCTTGCCGGAATTATCATGGCAGCAGCGCCAGCAAGAAAGCTTACTGATATTATTCTGGAGCAGAACAAATATATGTTCGAGCTTTCTAAAGATACTACAGCAGCCAACAAGGCTCAATTAGATGAAGCCATTAAACAAATTAATAAAAGCAGAATTGCGCAATTGGGCACAACCATCAAACCAGATTCGGTCATCTTAGGTATACCAGCTAAATACTGGGCTGATTTGAACGCTTATAATCAGGTTAATGCAGCAAAGGGGCTTAGTAAGCAAAAAATATATATAATGCAGGGCGGAAATGATTTTCAGGTAAGTAAAATAGATTTTGATCTCTGGACTGCCGCACTGGGAAAAAAGAAAAACGTTCAACTTAAATATTACCCTGAACTCAATCACTTATTAAGTGTGCAAACCGAAAAAGGAAGTACTGCACAATATCAAATTCCGAAAAATGTTTCAGAAGTGGTGGTTAATGATATCGCCACCTGGATTAAAAGCAAATAATTGATAAAATGTTATCGAAAGCCTTGATTTATCAGGGCTTTTTTTATTGCTTTTATTTTTCATTTGATAGTATTTCTTATCTTTATTGAACAAACTTATTCAATGGTATCGCTATTTTCTGAGCAGGAGAGGTATAATGCACTTGTAGAGGCATCTCCTATGCCAACAGCTATATATGTAGGGGAAGATATGGTGATAAGTGCTGCAAATCAGGCGATGCTTGATTTGTGGGGTAAACCAGCATCCGTTGTTGGAACAAAACTTATGGATGCACTCCCGGAATTGGAAAGGCAACCCTGTTTTGAAATCTTAAGTCATGTTTTTAGAAGTGGAGAAACTTATCATACCAAAGAATCTCCAGCTGACCTTATGATAGACGGGATTTTGCAAACTTTCTATTTTACGTTTACCTATAAGCCCATAAAAAATGATCAGGGTGAAATTTCTGCCATCATCAATACTGCTGCACATTTAACCGAATTGGTTAATGCAAAAAAACAGATTATCGAAACCCAGCAACGTTTATCATTTGCACTTTCATCGGCCGATATAGGCACCTGGGATTTGGATCCAATTCATGAACAAGTCATCTGGGATGAAAAATGTAAAGCCATTTATGGCTTTCATCAAGATGCCAATATTAAATATGAGACAATTTTATCTTGTATTCACCCCATGGATGTGGAACTGGTTCGCAATGCAATGGCTAATGCAATCAATGGTTATAATAGTGGTCAATATGATATTAAACACCGAACGAACAGTCAGGAAAATGGCCAAATCAGGTGGGTTCATTGTAAAGGAAAAGCCTACTTTAATGAGGATAATATCGCCTATCGTTTCTCTGGCATCGTACAGGATATCACCGCTGATGTAAAGGCCAGACAGCGGGAGCATCAGCTTTTGACATTGATTAATCAAAATGCTGACCATATGACTATTGCAACCCTGGAAGGTAAACTCATTTACATGAATGAGGCATCCAGAAAAATGTTGGGTATTGCCCTGGATGCTGATGTGCGTGAATTTAGTGCTAAAGATTTCTATACACCACAAGAATTAGATCGTGTTCAAAACCATATTATTAAAGAAATTGATGAGGTAAAGGGCTGGACCGGCCATATCAGTTTACTTAATTATCAAACAAAGGAGAATATTCCTTGTATGGTGAGTTATTTATTAATCAAAGATCTGGAAACCGGAGAAGTTATTGGAAGAGGAGCCACTGCACGAGATTTGCGTCCGGAAATTAAGGTAAAAGCCGATCTTCAGAAACTAGCTGCGATTATTGGCAGCATTGAAGATTTCTGTAATTATTGTGATATTGATGGTCATATTCAATACATCAATCCATCCGGTATTGCCCTGATTGGTGTCAATGAAGATCAGATCCGAAGCTATAGCCTTTTTGACTATCATAGCGAATCATCAAACGAAAAGATTAAAAATGTAATTTTTCCAATACTTTTTAAGGATGGAAAATGGTCTGGAGAATTGGAATTAATCCATCAGGTAACAAAAGAAATTATCCCTATTCATAAGCAGTTTTATATGATTAGGGAAGAATTTACCAATACCCCTGTTGCTATTGCTGCAATAGCAAGAGATTTACGACCAGAGTTAAACATTAGGCAAACGCTTGCTGATAAAAATTTAGCGTTGCAAAATGCTGTTCAGGAGCTTGAATTTTTAGCCAATAGCGTGCCTCCGGTAGTATGGTCGAGTAAGCCAGATGGATACCTTGATTATATTAACAAAAGATGGTTTGAGCAAACCGGTAAAAGCGATGAAGAAACGTTGGGTAGCCGTTGGATAGAAAATGTACATCCGGATGATGTTCATCATGCAAAAAAAAACTGGAAGTCATCTCTCCAAACAGGAAATCCATATGAAATTGAACTGCGTAGCTTAGATAAATTTGGAACATACCGTTGGTATCTCGTAAGGGCAATTCCTTTAAAAGACAGCGACGGAAATATTATAAAATGGTACGGCACCAACACGGATATACACCACCAAAAGGAACTGGAAAAACAAAAAGATGATTTTTTAGGCATTGCAAGTCATGAGTTGAAAACGCCTGTAACTAGTCTAAAAGCCTATGCACAGGTAGTGGAATCGATATTTAAACGTTCAGGAGATTTTAAAAATGCTGATCTTCTGGGGCGAATGAATAAGCAGGTAGACCGGTTAAGTAATCTGATTAACGACTTGCTTGATGTAACAAAGATTAATTCAGGAAGACTACAGTTTAATGAAACCGAATTCGATTTTAATGAAATGGTGGAGGAAGTAATCGAAGATGTTCAGCGGACCTCATTTAAACACCTCATTCATCCTGAGCTCAGTTTCAAAAAGAAAATTATTGGAGATCGGGATCGGATTTGCCAGGTGGTAACCAATTTATTAACCAATGCTATAAAGTATTCTCCTGATGCAAATGAAGTGGTGATCAATACGCTTGATCTTGGTGATCGTGTTCAGGTTTCAGTAAGGGATTATGGTATTGGCATCAGCCCTGATTTAAAAGACCATGTATTTGAACAATTTTACAGGATTAGTGGAGATAAGCAGCACACCTTTCCTGGTTTAGGATTGGGCCTTTATATTTCATCAGAAATTGTAAAAAGGTTTGGCGGTAAAATTTGGGTAGATTCAGTAGAAGGCAAAGGTTCTACCTTTTGTTTTTCTATTCCGGTATAAGAATAAGCAGGCATAAAATTTCCTGTTCAATTTGATAAAATTTAAACAATTCTGCAAATAAGAGGTTAAGGATAGGTATATATTATCCGATCCGATCTACTTATGGCAAAGAATAAAATTACTTTAAAAGGAATATGGAGTGTGCTAAAAGCTGCTTTTACTGGCTTTGGCGATCATAAGGTTACCAAGTTAAGTGGCTCACTCGCTTACTACACGGTATTTTCGATGGCACCTTTACTGGTGGTGATTATTTCGTTATGTGGGATCTTTTTAGGACGTGAAATTGCAGAAGGTCAGGTTTATGCGCAGTTGGAGGGCTTTCTAGGTCGGGAATCTGCTTCATCTTTACAAGAATTGATTAAAAATGCTTACCTGGATGGCAAAAGTACCATTGCACTGATCATAGGTATTGTTACTTTATTAATTGGCTCGACTACTATTTTTGGTGATATTCAGGATTCTATTAATACCATTTGGGGAATTAAGCCAAAACCAAAAAGAGGTTGGGTAAAAATGCTCCAAAATCGTTTCTTATCTTTCTCTGTTATCATTAGTTTAGGATTTGTTTTATTGGTTTCTTTGGCAGTAACATCACTTTTAGATGCTTTTAGTGGGAGACTACAAGCCCGTTTTGCTGATGTTTCCTATTATGTATTTTATGTGATCAATCAGGCGGTGACTTTAGCTGTAATTTCTTTGATTTTCGGGGTAATTTTTAAGGTATTACCAGATGCAATTATTAAATGGAAGGATGTGATTGCAGGAGCGGTAGTAACTGCTGTATTATTTATGATTGGTAAGTTTGCGATATCACTTTATATTGGACAGAGCGATGTGGGTGGAACTTATGGTGCAACAGGATCATTAGTAGTGGTATTACTCTGGACTTATTACTCTTCTATCATTTTATATTTTGGTGCCGAATTTACCAAGGCTTATGCCGTTGCCTTCGGATCTGAAATTTATCCATCTCATTATGCTGTAACGATGAAAGAAGTAGAAGTTGAAACAGGCCGTGTTTCTATTCAGGATAATCATCCTGAATTAATTGAGGAGGTAAAGAAAGCGGAAAAGGATAGTTAATATGCCAACTGATTAATTCGGAGGCAGCAACACATCTAAAAAATAAATTCCAAAGCCATTAAAATAGATTTGATCGACCTGGTGGAAATAGCAAAATCTTAAATAATTTATTAGAGATTTATGTTGAATTATTCTCCCCAGGCTGTAATAATCAATTGCCTAGATCCACCATAATTTCGATGCTCGCATAGGTAAATGCCTTGCCAGGTGCCAAGCGCTAATCTTCCGTTGCGGATTGGAATGGTTACTGAACTACCAAGCAATGCAGATTTAAGGTGTGCTGGCATATCATCGGAGCCTTCATAATCATGCTTGTAAGCCGGATCGTTTTCGCGTACTGTTTTATTAAAGAACATTTCGAAATCTACACGTACCGTTGGGTCTGCATTTTCATTGATGGTTAAAGAAGCTGAAGTATGCTGAATAAACACCTGACAAATTCCAGCCTTGATTAAACTAATATCCGGCAGGGCATTTTCTATTTCATCGGTGATGATGTGAAATCCTCTTCTTCTTTCTCTAAGTGAAAGGGCTTGCTGATAAATTTTCATATTCAAAATTACTTAACAATCCATCCTGTTAGTGCATCTTCATCACTAATAAATTGATAATCTCCAAAATTACCCAAAACATTCACCAATTGCCCGGTCATTAAAGTCTTTTTAATAGCGGCTGTACGATCTGGCTGATCGTAAACCATTTGTTGTAGCGCATTAATTTTAATTTTTTTTAATGGTTTGTTGATGTCACTCAATGCTGTATTTTGAATAAATCCAATTTTACCATCTGGTAATTCGGCTTTGTAAAAATCACCTGTGGCCGATTGAATGTTTACAATAGCGGCTTTACTTAAACTTTCCATAGCAGCAGCACTTTGTAAGGGTGCATTTAAAAATTTAACTGTTCGTGAGGTTCTTAAAGTTTTATTAAGGTTATTAACTGAAGCCATAATCTTTTGAGGTGTTTTAGTAACCGGATCAATAAAAGGCAAAGGATTCATGGCTCCGCCAGAAGCATATATTCCAAAATGAAGGTGGGTAGCAGTATTCCTGGCATTTCCTGTATTTCCCATTAAGCCAACAGTATCACCTACTTTTACCTCTTGACCTTCAGTTGCAATTTGTTCATCCAAATGTGCATAATACAAAGTGTAATCTTTGCCTTTTGGCCGCAACCAAACCACTTTTCCGCCCAGGTTATTTTCATTTACCCGGGTAATTGTACCATCTGCAATGGCTAATACAGGGCTTCTGAATTTCCCAAAAATATCTACACCTTCATGTTTCCTGGCATTGTTATCACGGCCATCACCCCAATAGCTACCAATACTTTTACTGCTGTTTGATGGTGTAGGAAAAGATAGAGATGGCCCGGTAGTAATTTCTAAAGTATACTGAACACTTTGTAAAAGTTCGGGTTGTAACCTGATGAGGTAGTTTCCAGTAACATCTATCTCATATTGGATGGGGTTATTTAAAGTATCTGCTGATGCAACCATTTTGCTATTTCCACCAGCAGGTAAATGCCACACATCAAGGTAGAGCATTGCGGCATCCACAGGTTTTTTAGTAATGGAAATGTTTACCTTCTGACCTTTTGTTGCGGTGAATTGATAAGCAGCTGCAGGAGCCTTATCTGAAGCGAAGTAACCAGTTTCCTGATAAGGCAAGGTGATATTCAAAGCCTTTTCAAGGCTTAATGTTGCTGATTTGATCCAGGCTGAACCCATGGCTGTTTTATCTAGTCCGGCGTTAATTAACTTTCGCTGATATTGTTCATGTGGGGTAGCTGCTTTAAACAGATTCACTGAACCAGTTTTGCAGGAAAAAAGTGCTGAGGAAATCAGGGCGAAACACAGGAATTGTAAAAAACGGGATGGCATCATAGTTGAATTTCTTTGATAACAAAAAAATCTACTACAAGTTTCATTATGGAAAATAGAAGGTATAATCTATATTGACCGTATTTGATACAAAGTTGAATATTAATGCCTTTAATAGCGATGGGTTAAATATATTTGCGGTAGGAGGTTGATATTTCAATCTTTACTACATCTCAAATTTTAACCAATGAATAAATTCGAAAGCCGTTACGCTCAAAGCCCCAAAGAAGTTAAACAAATGAATACCGCAGCACTGCGGGAGAATTTCTTAATCGAAAGCATTTTTGAAGCTAACCAAGTTAACTTAACCTTATCGCACTTTGACAGATATATTGTTGGCGGAGCGATGCCTGTTAATCAGAAATTAGATTTACCAAATCCTGATGATTTAAAAGCCAGTTTTTTTTTAGAGCGCAGAGAATTGGGAATGATTAATGTTGGTGGTAAGGCAATCATCACTGCAGATGGTGAACAATATGAGCTTGATTACAAAGAAGCTTTATATATTGGAAAAGGAACGAAGGAAGTTTCATTTGCTTCGGCAGATGCAAATGAACCAGCAAAACTCTATATCAATTCAGCACCTGCGCATCATACTTATCCAACTAAAAAAGTAAGTAAGGCTGAAGCTGAAATTGTTGAATTGGGCACTCCAGAAACGGCAAATCACCGGATTATTAATAAACTTTTGGTTAACAGTGTTTTGCCAACTTGCCAGTTGCAAATGGGGATGACGGAATTAAAATCTGGAAGTGTTTGGAACACCATGCCTGCACATACACATGACAGAAGGATGGAAGCCTATTTTTATTTTGAAGTTCCACAAGGGCAGAGTGTTTGCCACTTCATGGGGCAGCCACAAGAAACCCGCCACATCTGGATGCAAAATGATCAGGCCGTAATCTCTCCAAATTGGTCAATCCATTCTGGAGCCGGAACCAGTAATTATACTTTCATTTGGGGAATGGCTGGCGAAAATCTTGATTATGGTGATATGGATCATTGTGCAATAACTGAATTAAAATAATTTTGAAAAAATGGTATTTAAGTTTTTCTGCCAATTTATGCAGGTTGAATGCCGTTTATAACTAAACAAAAATGTCAGCTAATATATTTGATTTGGCAGGTAAAACTGCATTAGTAACAGGTTGTAAAAGAGGAATTGGAAAAGCAATGGCCTTGGCTTTGGCCGAGGCTGGTGCCGATATCATTGGTGTTTCAGCCAGCCTGGAACTCGAAGGAAGCTCAATAGAAAATGAAGTGATTCGTTTAGGCAGAAAGTTTTATGCCTATCAATGTGATTTTAGCAGTCGTGAATCTACACTGGCCTTTGCGGCAAAAGTTAAAGCAGATCATCCGGTAATTGATATTTTGGTAAATAATGCCGGAACCATTTTACGTAAGCCGATTGCAGAACATCCGGATGAGATGTGGGATGAAGTAATTGCCGTTAACCAGAATGCACCTTTTATTTTAACCCGGGAAATTGGGAGAGATATGGTGGCCAGAGGCAGTGGAAAAGTTATTTTTACGGCATCTTTGTTATCATTTCAAGGTGGCATTACCGTTCCTGGTTATGCAGCGAGTAAAGGTGCTATTGCCTCATTAACAAAAGCATTTGCGAATGAATGGGCTTCGAAAGGTATAAATGTTAATGCAATTGCCCCAGGTTATATTGCAACAGATAATACATCAGCATTACGTGATGACCAGGAAAGAAGTGCTTCAATTTTGTCTCGTATACCTGCAGGAAGATGGGGAACTCCTGAAGATTTTAAAGGTCCAACATTGTTTCTTGCCTCAAGTGCCAGTGACTATGTTCATGGAACGATATTAACTGTTGACGGCGGCTGGATGGGACGATAGGAGTTGTGAGTCTAAAGTCCGGAGTCAAAAAAATAAAGACCGGTATCTGAGGTTGGAGTGAAAAACATTCTTTAATTCAGATACCGGTCTAGTTCTTTAAAAAATATTTACTTTACGAATAAAGGTTATAAATTTCCTTAATATCTTTCAGGATACTATCAAAATCAATTTTTAAATCAATTAAGCGACCTGTGTGGATATCAAAAACCCAGCCTTGCACGGTTAAGCCTCTTAATGTGATTGCTTCTTGTACAGCTGCGGTTTTAAGTAAATTAACACACTGTTCCTGTACATTTAATTCCACTAACCTATTGTAGCGCATGCCTTCATCTTCTATGGCATTCAACTCATCACGATGTGTACGATAAACATCACGAATGTTCCTAAGCCAAGGATTTAAAATGCCCATATCTGCAGGTTGCATGGCAGCTTTTACACCTCCGCAATTATAATGGCCACAAACAATAATGTGTTTAACTTTTAAATGACGAACAGCATAATTTAAAACGGTCATTACACTTAAATCCACATTATTTACCAGGTTGGCAATATTTCTATGGATAAAAGCTTGCCCGGGTTGTATCCCCATTAAATCTTCAGCGGTTACCCGGCTATCTGAACAGCCAATATATAAAAACTCAGGAGTTTGTCCTTTTGCTAGTTCAGTAAAATAATCAGGATTGTTAGCTAATTTTTTGCCAATCCATTCTTCATTATTTTTAAAAACTTGTTCTACATTCATATTCTTTCTTTTAATTTATAGTTATATGGGAATGAATCAAGGGGTAATGTTTTTCCAAAAATAGATTTTTTTTTCTTCCATCCCATCAAGCCATGCCATATGCACAGTTTGATGTTAAACAAACTATTAAGTAATTTCTTAACATCGGTATGATATAAAACGATGGAAGTACCAAGCCTATTATATGATTTTTAACAAATTAACCCATAAAATGTTTGTCATTCTAATTATATAGCAATGACCCCAACAACCAAGAAACGGCATTGGCAAGCAGTAAGAATTATGAACTTATAGTAATGTTTTTACTAAAGGCGTTAAAGTTAGAGAAGAGGTGAAGTGAAACTAGGAGTGCGTTTTTACAAGTGGAATTGATAGCGGCTTATCTTCTGTCCCGTTTGATAGTTCTTCTAAAGAATAGAGATTCGCCATACATTCTGCAACAGCATTTTTATGTGTATACCAAACGTCATCATTTGTGAAATGACAAATACCCAGGCCCATTTCAGTTACGATGCTTCCAAATAAAGAGGCCAGGTGATGTTCGAACAAATTTCCAGGATAATATTTAATAGAGAATACTTTATTATAACCCTTAAGTTGCCCTTCTATTTCAGCGCTGATTTTTATGGGTTTATATACTTTCTTTTTTTTCCTGCGCAATAGCTTATCAATGGAGCTTTGTTTTACCACTTTTTGACGGAAGTTTTTCCTTTTAAATTCAGCAAGCTCAAATGGCTTAAAGGATGTGCTAAACTGGGTTTTTAAATCGCTTCTGTTTAGTATTTCAATGCTAGGTTTAGTCCACCTGAATATTAAAGATAAGATACTTCTGGGATTTTTAAATGTGAATGACTGCTCCAGGCTTAATACATTTTCATGTTGATTTAAGCGTTCAAAAATTTCAGGAATTAGTTCGTCCGTTAAAGAATTGGTATATACGTTTATATAAGCACTCATAATTTTTTTATTAGATCAACAAAAAAAACTGTTTTAAAGCACAGGTTTATCAATTAATATTAAGCATCTAGTTAAAGTTCATATGGAAAAACTTTTATAGCAAATTAGAAAATCAGGTTAGAAGTTAATATATTCATTCTATTTAATGGTTGAGATGTTAATTAAAAGTTACAAATATATTCTTAATATTATTGATTTTTAATGGTAAACGAAAGAATTATTGAAAACGTTACAATTCTTTATTAATTAATTATAATATAAAGATTATCAGTTAATTGATTCGTTAATTGGTAAGCTGTCCTCTATGGCAGACCTGCTTTTATTCCCTTATTGCATATTATTTCTCTCCATCACAGCTTTTAATGTCCTATTAAAACTTCTTACTGAGATGCCTAAGTATGCAGCCATATCTTCTTTGGAGATGGTTATTTGAGCTTCGCGCTGAAGCTGCAATAATTTTAACAGACCAAATTCTAGTGTGTATAATTGTTGATAGGATGCCCTGGTGCTGGTTTGAATGATTCTTGTAGATAATTCCTGCAACAGGATTTTTGTGAAGGCTGTGTTTTTCTCAATCCATTCAAAGAACCTGTAGTCAGGAATGGCGTAAACCATTACTTCACTTATTGCCTCAACGTTGCAGAGACAATTTATTTTCTTTAGCGCTTCCAGTTCTCCTATTACCTCACCCTTGCCTAAAAACTCAATAATGTAATCCTTTCCGTTTTCTTCTGAGATAAAGCATTTCGTTATGCCATCCTTTATCAGATAAACATAGGTAATGGTTTCTCCCTGCTGAATAATTTTATGGCCAGGCTTAAATGTTTTTTGCAGAATATTAGAATCTGCATTGCTGCCATAAAACTGTTCAATAAAGGAAAGAAATTCCAGGTTCGTTCTGAGCATATGGTTGATGGAAGGACAAATGTCCTTATTAATATAGTTCTGTTATTTTACTTTTGTCGCACTAAATTAAGCATAAACATGAATAATCAAATTTCGGTCATTGCATTTGATGCGGATGATACCCTTTGGGTGAACGAGCCATATTTTCGTGAAGCAGAAGAACAGTTTGCTGCACTTTTAGAAGATTTTTTGCCTAGGCATAGCATTGTTGCAGCATTATATCAAACAGAAATTGCGAACTTGTCTTTGTATGGTTATGGAATTAAAGGCTTTATGTTGAGTATGATTGAAGCTACGCTGAAAATTACTGAAGGAAAAGTAGATCCTATAATTATTCAGAAAGCGATTGATTTAGGGCAAGAAATGCTGAATAAACCTGTTGAGTTGCTTGATGGCGTAGAGGAGGTGCTTAAAGCTTTACACGGAAAATTCAGGCTAGTTGTAGCCACCAAGGGAGATTTGCTGGATCAGCAAAGAAAATTAACAAAGTCTGGCTTGGATCATTATTTTCATCATATCGAAATAATGAGTGATAAACAGGAAAACGATTATCGGAAATTGATTAAGCATCTGGATTGTAAACCCGAAGAATTCTTGATGCTCGGTAATTCCTTAAAATCTGATGTTTTGCCTGTTTTGTCCATTGGTGGAAGTGCGGTTCACATTCCATTTCATACCACCTGGATGCATGAAAGTATTGATCATACCATTGAGCATCCTAATTTTTATCAGATGGAAAGTCTATCTGAAGTTTTATTAAAATTGATAGCATGAGAGAGAAATTAGATTTAAATAACTGGATCAGAAAAGATCATTTTGAGTTTTTTAATACATTCGAAGAACCATTTTTTGGTGTTACAGTTGACGTGGATTGCACTCTTACTTACCACGAAGCAAAAGAAAAAGACGTATCATTTTTCCTGCTTTATCTGCACAAATCTTTGTTGGCGGCAAATAGGGTAGAGCCTTTTCGCTATCGCATTATAGATGGCGAAGTTTGGATATATGAACAGGTTAACGCCTCAGCTACCATTAACCGGCCTAACGGAACTTTTGGCTTTGGATACCTGGATTACTATCCGGATTTTGAATTATTTAAAACAGAAGCCATAAAAGAGATTAAGAAGGTGGAGAATAGCACAGGCCTGATCCCGTCGTCTTCCGGTGGAAATGTGATTCATTTTTCAGCATTGCCATGGCTTAATTTCAAATCACTCTCACATGCCCGTAGTTTTGCTTTTAAAGACAGTTGCCCGAAAATATCTTTTGGCCAGGTAAGAGAGGAGAATGGTTGTAAAATTATGACTGTTTCCATTCATGTTAACCATGCCCTGATGGATGGATTCCATGTTTCGCAATTTGTTAGTGTTTATCAGGAACTTCTTAATCAAAAAAACGGCGACTTAATTTCAATATAATGATGACTTAACATTAAGCTTATAATTTAGGTTTAATGTTTCTGATTACCATCTCTGTTCCCATTTACACATTAGCCATCATAGCCATGTTTTACATGGATACGTTTTTGAAGGGATTCTTGTTTTTGGTTTTAGTGTTGGCGGCTACCTTTATTCTTTTTCTTTGCATCAATTATCCGTTGCCATCAGCATTGAGCGTAGTGGTGATCATGTTACTCTTCGCCATCAAAATTTAAGGCTTTGGCAACGATATTAAATAATTATGAATTATCATTTGCATAAGCTAAACAAATTACTATTTTTGCAGCATAAGGGGGATTAGCTCATTTGGCTAGAGCGCTTCGCTGGCAGTGAAGAGGTGATCGGTTCGAATCCGATATTCTCCACGTTAACTCCTAAGTCGTTGGAAAAAATGGCTTAGGAGTTTTTTGACTCCTAACTCTGACACAAGTTTGCCACTAAACATCCCGGGCGTTCAAATTCACCCCGGCCGGCCCGGCGAAAAAATCGAATTTCTTCTGAACAAATATCATGGAAGAAATAAAAAGGTAAATACCATTAGTGATTTCGAGATTACCGATTTTCTCAACTTTAAGGAAAAAGAAGATATGTGGGCAGGAGTAACTTATAACAACTGCAGGATAGGGCTCAATAACTTTTTTAGGTATTTGAAGGTAAACAAATTCATGTTTAAGATTCAGGCAAAATGTTTTCAAAGAATTTCACCATATTTTTTTTCAGTTTCTCGAAAATAGAGGAAGTTCCAAATTCCTTATTGTCATACCCAATTGGAAATCCCTTCTCGACATACTGATTGTTTTTTGCCACAGTCAGATTTTGAAAGTAACCATTAACGATTCCTTTTTCATCGGTGTGGATATCCAGGTATTTTACAGCAGCATTTTTAGAAAAATCCAACTTGCTGATATCGATGGTCTTCTCTTCTCTTTTGAGGTCAGATCTGAAGTACAGATTCATTTTCTTCGTATCAATAACCGTCTGCCACTCACCAGGGTGTATAGAATTTAAAATATTCCAGGCATAATCAACAGGTTTTTTATCATACTTATATCTCTTCAGCATGTAATAGGCTCGGTTATAACGATCTTCCCAATTTTTGTTGTGATCCAGATCAAACTTTTCATTTCCACCAAGAAAATCAAACTTTTTAGCAGCGGTCAGATCCTTGTGGTATTGATTATTGCACAGCAAAGGCATTGGCATTTCCTTATTTGTAAGTACTGTATATTTTCCGTTTAATAAGGCAATCGTTGCAGAATTTCCTTTTACATCCGTCAGGAAAAAATGACTTCCGGCGGCATTGGGCCACCAATCAATGTTTGGGCCATCATTGAGATGATCCACCACTTCCTTTACCGTTTTGTAATTATCCAACTGATACTGGATCCACTGTGCCCAGAACATATTGGGCTGCTTCGGATTGTAAACTTTTGTTGTTTCTTCCAGATATAATTCGACCAAAAAAAGGCCTTTTTCATTGACACCATAGCAGGGGAAATCATATCCTAAAAGATTAAAGGTAACCGAACCGAATTTTGATGTCCATTGTTTGTCAGGTCTTAGTTGATCAGTTGTCAGATTCTGCCAGCTAATGTTCCTTTTTATAACATCGCGTTTGTTGATCACAATCATTCCCGGCATTGTTTTCCAGTTTTCATTGAAACCAACGACATTGTGATCTTTTCCAGTCAGTAAAAAAGCGGAGCAGGCTTTACTTTGAACTGAATAGACGATAGAGAAAAGCACGGCAAGACGAAAAATGAGAAATTTCATAAAATAATTTGATAGATTTATTATTATCTGCTCTAGACAAGGAGTCATCTATTGTAGATTGTGTGATTTAAGGAGATGATTTGATTTTTTCCAGAAAACAAAATTGGTGTAAAGGAAAGTTGTTCCCAAAATGAAGTATGTTATTATAACAATGCTTTTTGAGATAAGATCTGTTTTTGGGCCTGTATAGCAAAGGGCAAGAAGGCTTATGATATATATGATGCCGGCATTGATCCATAGTTTTAATGTTTTGGGTGCGTATTTTTTACTTTGTATATCGCTGTCAGCATATAATGCTATTATTCTGTTCTTATCCCAATACAGTAAAATAAAACCTGCAAGCATCATCAGGCTTGTGATGATCCAGGTTCCTTTGAAAGGCAGAGAAATGGTGATCATCCAGATATTACTGGTGATCGCTAAAAATAAAAATGTACCTAGTAGTGCAAATTGTTGAGTCATCAGAAGTATCGCTGTAAAGATCTGGGCCAACCCCAAAAAATTGTAATATATGCCAGATTGGTAAATCGCTTCAAAAAACTGGCCTACAGCTTCCGATTTTGGCAGTTGGGTAAATCTTTCGCCAATCAGTTTTGTGAATCCAGAAGGCACAAATGCCAATGCAAGGAGATATCGGATGTGGATAACGATCCATTGTACTGATTTATATTGTTGGAATTTATAAAACATAGATTAAAGGGGCTTGGGTATTGAAGGTTAGTCTGGTAAGAAAAAGTCTTCTGATTCGGCTTTCTTTTGTGATGTCACTTTTTAATCATATAAAAATTCTGAGGACCAATCGCCTGATATCTGAAGCAAATTTACAGCAATCGACCAGATACAGTCAATGGTTATTTTTAACCAAAAAGTATAAAGATCTGTGTGAGCAATAAAGCTACAGTATTGAACTTAAGCTATTTTTTTTCCAACAATTTACGAACGGGCTCGTCATACCATTTCAACGACGCATAAGCCAAAACAATACCGCCTATTAAAATAATTAACGCATACGGCCAGGCCAATAGTTATCCCTTTATTATTGCTGATCAAGGCAACATAAAGATACATCAATGGATAATGTACTATGTAAAGCGGATAGGATATGTCACCTAAAAATTTGCATATCCTATTTTCATTTTGAGATTGCATGATGCCACTGGCGCCAAGATAGATGATAAGTGGAAATACGATGATGATGCAAAAAGAGTCATAGATCCCGTTTAGCCAAAGATGTTCAGGACTGCCAATCCCTGGCATGTATAGTATAATCGCTACTAAAACGCTGCACCATAAGAAGGCATTCTTCATGAAAGCTAATCAGCCTGCATTTGGCAAATTTCATTTTTTAATATTAAAAAAATACACTAATTTAGTATTTAAACTACAAAATTATAATTATGAAAAATACAAAATTGATTATGCTATCTGTTATGGGGTGGCTATTGCTCTCACAGGGGTGCAAAAAAACGGACAATAATCCGCAACCCGTTTCAGCGCAGGAAAACCCTGCTGGAAAAAATTTGGGATGGAGAGAGGGTTATTATCTGGGTTCGTTAATCAGTTACGAGCGAATTGACGGCAGAAACATTTTTAATGGGGATATGGTTATTCCGGATGATCAGATTACGACGAAACTCCCGGAAGTTACCACCGAAGGACACGGTCCGGCAGGAGCATATAAATGGCCAAACCACAAAGTTTCCTATAGATTTGCCGCTGGATTTACCACTGCTCAGACAAACACGATATTGACCGCCATGGCCGACTGGAGCTCAAAATCCGGAATTATCTTTGAGGCGGTTACTTCGGGCTATTACCTGACTATACAGCCGGGAAGCGCGAACAATTGCACTGTAGGCTATGTTAGCGGGGCGACAATGAATCTTTCAAATCCAGAAGCAAAAGGTATTGTTGTTCATGAGCTCGGGCATGCCATCGGGTTACACCATGAGCAGCTTCGTGCAGATCGCGATGCTTACATCGCTGTAAAATGGGATAATATCACGGCATCAGCACAATCCGGATATAATAAACTTACAGGCATGAACTATGGTGGGACGACTTTTGACATCAGTTCCATTATGCTATATGGTTCATATAATGGATATGGCGCGATAAATAGTAGTCTTCCAACCACGACACGACTGGATGGTTCCACCTGGATCGATAATTCCTGGAGTGGTACAAAATCGCCTTCCACCAAAGACGCCAGCTGGGTGAAAACCATTTACGGCATTTAATGATCTGCAGGCACAGGAATTTTCTAGCAAAGGCGAAATGGATATTTCACTGTAAAATTCTTGTGCCTGATATTGACAACATGTTCTAAGTTTATCATAAGGTTCGTTTTCTCGAGAGGTTTTTTCCACTTTGCCTTAGTTGTTAATCGAACATCACAGCACCAGAGCCATCTTACAGTGTTTTAAAGCGTGAAAATTGAACAAAATAAGCAAGTTTTTGAAGTTGCTTACGCACTACGCTTTAAAGATCGAAAATATGTTAGTTTGGGGTTTAAGAAATATTTGATTAAACGGCAAGAGAATTTATACAAGAAGAAAAAGCCATTTGAGTTGAAACGATTGGTTAAGCGATATTTTCCAGATACCGTAAAACCTCTTCTTTTTTCCTGCTTGAAACCAGGATGTTTTCCTTGTTTTCCATTTGCAAATAACCTTCCCGATAGTATTTCTTAACGTATTTAAAATTCACCAAATAGGATTGATGACACCTTAAAAAGCCAAAAGGCGTAAGTAAACTTTCATATTCCTTCAGGCCTTTTGATACCACAATTTCACGCCCGTCATTCAAAAAAAAGCTGGTATAACCTTTATCGCTTTTGCAAAACATGATGTTCTCTATCGCTACCACTTCGATATATTCTACATTTTTTAAGGCAATGCGCTTGCTTGCCCCTACACCTTGCGCCAAGTAATGGTCTTTCGCAATGGCCAGTTGTTGTTGCCCGAAACTTTCATGCTCCCGGTGGTGGTAACATTTGTTTAAAGTGGTGGTTAGTGACACCTCATCAATGGGCTTAAGCAAATAACCAAAAGCGCCCAAATTTAGGGCCTGAATAGCATATTGATCGTAGGCAGTAAGAAAAACTACCTGAAAATCGTTTGTTCCAATGGTATGAAAAAGGTTAAAACTGTCGCCATCCTTTAAGCGTATATCAGCCAAAATAATATCTGGCTTTAATGCAGGAATTTCCTTTTCGGCCACTGCTATTTCAGCAGCAAAGCCAACAACTTCCAAATAATCTATTTTTTTAACAATTTGCAAAATATGTTGCAAAATGCGGATTTCATCTTCCAAAATATAAAGTTTCATATTAATTTTTTTAATCGTTAATCACTGGTATGGTAATTTCGACGCTAACACCTCTGCAGCCCAGTGCTTTTTTGTCTTTTACCTCAAATGCTGCATGCTGGTTATTTGATTTAAATAGTAATTCAAACCGCTCTTTTAAAATAATTTGGGCCAAAGATTGTTTTATGGGTTTATCTCTCGGCTCTTGTAACAGTCCGCTGCCGTTATCATCCACCTCGATCGACAACAAACCATCCTTTAATTTAAAAGAAATCAGGAGCAAACCTTTATAGGCAATATTTCGGAAACCATGCTCAATTGCATTTTCAACGAAGGGCTGGATGAGCATGGGCGGAATAAGTATTTCATTTACGTTGAGTTGCTGATCTACATCAATTTGATAATCGAAAACTCCTGCATAGCGCATTTGCTGCAGTTGGATGTAATTGTTCAATGAAGTGACCTCTTCGGCTATTTCAATAAAATCTTTCCTGTTTTGTTCTAAAATACCACGTAGCAAACCCGAGAACGATTTAAGATAGCGTATAGATTCATTAATATGCCCTGAAGCTACAATACTTTGCAAATTAGCAATGGCATTAAAAATAAAGTGCGGATTTAACTGGGCTTGAAGCATTTTTTGCTCCATGTTAAGTCGCTGGTTGTCTGATTTTAACAAATTATTTTTCGATTTTAAGCGCTGCTGGCGGTAGATGATGAAAAAGAAAGAGATTGCGCCTAAAAAAATGAGTACGAGTAAAAACATCGATGAACGTTGCTGCTTAATAATTGTTTCATTCAGTTTATTCCTGCCTTTTAATTCTGCGATATTCCGATCTTTTTTTTCTGTTTCGTATTGCTCATGCATTTCTGCAACCTTTACCGATTCGATAGCTTCATTATTTTTCAGTTCAATGCTGTGCGAAGCCTCTGCAGCTTCCAGTGCCTTGGCATATTCGCCCTTTAGTTTATACGCTTCAATTAGCCCGTTGTAATAAACGTTTTTTTGCTTTCCAGATAAATCATTTCTTTCGAATACAATGCCTTCTTTGTAATATTTAATGGCAGAATCGGGTTGACTGTTCCTGATGAAACTAGTGGCCAAATTGTTAAATGCAATATCGTTGAGGTTATCGGTTCTCTTCAGATAGTTAAAATATCGTTTACTGGAAACCACAGCTTTTGCAAATAGGCCTTGCTGACTATAAATCTGCGCCTGGTTATCGTAAGTGCGGGCAAGTGCTAAACTATCGCCAATTTGCCTGGCCAATATTCGAGCCTGGTTGTTGTAAAACTCCATTTTTTTGAAGTTTTGTAATCGTGAGGCCAACAAAAACGAAATATCAAAATAACGCTGTTTAACTGCTGGATGAGATTGGAATGGATGTTGATCAAAATAAATGGATGCATATTCCAATGATTTTTTCTCATTCTGATTTTGGAAATAAGCTTGTGCCAGCAAATCGTAAAAACGATAGGCTAATCGGCTATTTGCACCCTCTGCTGACTTCACAGCCGTAAATATTTTGCTTGTCAATGCAGACTCAACCATAGAGCCATTAACCATATTTTGTGCCAGAATACCGTAGGTTTTTAAAAGCGTTATTTCATCATTTGGTTTGGCAGATCTTATCTTTTGATATTCATTTATCGCACTGTCGCGTTTTTTCTCCAGGCCGTATTTTCGGGCTTTAAAATAATGGTAGTATGGGTTAAGGTCTTTATCTACAGCTATACTTAGCAAACTATCTTCTCTATAAATCATTTTTTTAACCTTAAAAGCCGGAAGGGTGTCAAGAGCAATGATAAATGATAAGTAATCTTTTTTACCCATAACGATTTGATTGGGCTTTTGCCGGCCGTTGCTTTTATGTTCCTTATTTCTGCAAGAGGAAATAAACAGGAAACTCAAGATAGCGCAAAGGGCTAATGCATTTCTTGCAATGATGTTCATTAATGCGGAGATTGACTTCTTAAAATTTGTAAATATGCTATAAATATATCAATACAAATTTCCCGAAAAGAATCAGTTAAACATTCGTAGTTTTTCATTTCATATCCGTGTTATTTTAATATTTATTTGATTTTTCAGCAACCTTCTTCCATTCGATCAGCAAAAATATGAAGAAACCAAACGAATATCAGTTGCGCATCAGCAGATGTAGGTTAGCCTTTTTTTTAAAACGCATTTTTCTACAAATTCAAACCGGAAATAAGAAACCATCCTCTGATTTCTAAAAAACGATTCACCATTTACTTAAAACAAAAAATTATGAAAAAATTATTCTTTGCATTGATTTGCACCGCGATTGGCTTTAGCGCTTCAGCTAATCATTTGACTTCAAAAAGAGAGGCAACTATTGAAACTAAAATCGAAGCTTCAATAACTTTCAAAAGGATTAACAGCATTGAAAAAGGACAGCTAAGTGCAGAAAAACTGGGTTTCTTTCGCAGGCAAATGAATTTCACCTTTACTGATGCGTGTGGCAAATCATACGTGATATACGTTTCAGGTCCAAGTAGCGCATCTAATTACTCATTATGGGAAACCGCAAATATTCATTTTCGGGGAAACGTAATGGCTGACTACTGGGGCTGCTACAGAATGTAAGGGTTTGTGGGGCTACCCGCCAACCAAATAGTATTATTTTAAAATTAACATATGAAAAATATGAAAAAAATATTAATCGCACTGGCCTTTGCCATGTTAGGAAGTGCATCATTCGCTAATGATGCTAAACCAGTTAAAACGTTATCTCCCATCAACAACACCGTTGAAACCAGTTTATTACCTGCAAAAATAGTGAAGGTGAATATGGTAAATGAAACCAGCGCCATATTGCGCAGAGAGAAAGTTTTCCTATATACAGATCCTTGTGGTGTTAAATGGCAAATTCACGTATTTGCCCCCGATGGTACTGATAACCTGACCATGTTCTTGGTTGGTAACAACCATTTTTGGCAAGGGATTGATGAAAGTTCTGACGGTTGCTACCATAACCACTAACCGTTTATAATCAATTAAATAAAGAGGATGGTTTCTTTTAACTCAGATATGATGAACAGCTATTTAAAATTTATACTACCCGCAATCTTTTTAGGCGCTTTATTTTCGTTCAAATACAAAGACACCAGGCAAAAAGATTTACCTACCGCTATTGCCTATTATCATTTTTACCACATTAAAGATAGTACCCAAACGGGCAGATTACATAGTGAAGATTTTATACTTATGTTTAATCCCCAAAAAAGTGCCTATAGTAGCCAAACCCGTTTAAAACAGGATTCGACCATACAAGCTATCTTAGCTGCAGCAGAAGCTAAAAATAGCGATGTAGTGGATATGGGGACGTATTTGCCTGTAACCGAGGACGATATTTTTAACGAAAACGGTAAGGTTTCGATTGTCAAAAATAACCGCAATCAAAGCTATTTAATCAAGGAGGTTTCAGAAAAAACTGATTGGAAAATTGATGGGGAAACTAAAACCTTACTGGGTTACACCTGTCAAAAGGCTACGGGCATTTGCAAAGGCAGAAAATATACGGCCTGGTTTACAACGGATATCCCGGCTGGTTTTGGGCCGTGGAAGCTACACGGTTTACCTGGTTTAATACTGGAAGCTTATGATGACCGTCATTTCATAAAATTTACGTGCACAAAATTGTTAACAGAAGGCAATTTCCAAAATAGCAAGTCTATCAATATTCCGGCAGATGCAATTTCAACAACAAAAAAAGAGTATGAGCAAATGAAGAAAGCCGAGGCTGAAGGATTTGATATGATGGGTAACGATAGTGGAATTACCGTTGACAAGATCACTTCAAGCGGTGGAAATAGTAACGCTGGCCCAAAGAAAAAATTTACCATTAATTATCCTCTGGAATTAACCGATTAGGCTCAAAAAGATTTGTTAAAGAAAGGCTTCCTTTTATGTTTACCACTATTGTTTTGTGCATTATTCTTATCGGCACAAAATACCGTATCTATAAGTGGTTCGGTAAAAGATAGTATCGGCAATCCGGTTGCTTCGGCATCAATAGCTATTGTAAACCAAGCTGGGGCAGGCATCACCTTTGGTACAACAAATGATAAGGGTTTGTTTAAATGTGATTTCCAAAGCAGTAATGAAAGTTACTCCATAAAAGTAACCGCAATGGGTTTCAAGCAGTTTTACCAGGCCATTGAACAAAAAAACAACCAGCTTGTAAACGTAGTGCTTATGCAAAACAGTTATAAGCTTGCGGAGGTGACCATCAAATCAAACACTAAAATCAACTTATCTAGCGATACCTTGAAATACAGCGTTAAAGGTTTTCAGGAGTCTGACGATCGGGTGATTGGCGATGTGATAAACCGTTTACCAGGCATTAAAATCGATGAAAATGGGGCAATAAGTTATAACGGTAAGCGCATTACCAATGTTTATATTGATGGTGATAATTTATTAGATGGCCGCTACAAAATGGCTACCAACAATGTTCCTGTGGGTGCTGTAGAGCAGGTGCAGGTGATAGAACGCGATCAACCCGTAAAGGTCCTGAATGGCTTTGTAAGCAGCAATAATGTTTCGCTGAACATCAAACTTACCGATAGTGCCAGAACGATGATGGTGAATTCGGCTTATCTGGGTGCAGGTAATAAGGCCTATGTGGCCGAGCTTAATAACCTGATCTTCAATAAAAAGATCAAATCCATCAACACCTTTAAAACCAATAACATTGGCGAAAATCTCGAAGCCGAACAAGTGGTTTTAGGACAATCTTTTAACAATGAAGTGGCATTAAAGCTACCAAAAACCTTCCTATCAATGGAAAGTGAAACCCTGCCAAACATGAAGGAAAAGTATTATTTATTAAATAATGACTATGCTGGCAGCCTAAATGCTTTGATAAAAATGAAAGCCGATTGGGGGTTGCGCTTAAATTTATCTACCCTCCAGTTGAAACGAAAATTTCAATACAATAACACCGTAAATTATTTTTTAGGCAATACAGATACCATCCGGTTTAATGAATATCAAGACAACGTTTACAAATTAAATCAGTGGCACGCCGAAGCGCAATTTGAAAAAAATAGCAAATCCATTTATTTAAAATCAATCACTAAATTCGAAATCCCAGAATGGAAAAGAAATGGCAATACAATACAAAATGCGCAAGGTTTCGGGCAGAGCCAACCTACAAATCAGTTATCCATTAGTAATGAAACCAATTTGGTAAAGGCTTTAGGTGTGAATAACATTTTGCAGTACAATGGTTTGGTACAATATTATAAAGTAGATGAAAACCTGAGAATTGCGCCGGGCATTCAGCAAAATATTGTAAATGGTGGCGCTGACTACTTAGCGTTAAACCAGCAGGCTAGTACTAAAAACATATTCATCAATCAATCTGCCACTTTTAAAACCAGGTTTAATCACTTTGTTTTATCGGCAGCAGCCGGCGCTTCCTACGAACACAATCGATTAAACAGCCAGCTATATAAAACCGATAGCACTAATAATACCACATCAGTTGGGAACCAATTTAAAAACGATATCGGGTTTAATAATTTAGGCTTATATGGACGAATTTCGGCACTTTATCTTTTGAGAAAAAGTTCGATTAATTTGGAGGCAAGTCCAACGCTCAACAACATCAGTTATTCCGAGGCGGAGAGAAGTACAACTAAAAAGAACGGGTATTTTGTGTTGAATCCGATTATAGAATTTAGAAAAAACCTGGGAAGGTACAGTGAACTGAATGCAAGATTTGCCCAACAAACTCAATTTGGACAAGTTAACGACATTTACAGTGGTACCATCTTAACCAGCTACCGGCAATTTAATTTTAACGACACACCTTTGCCGAAAACTGATCTGACTAACATCAATTTGAGGTATTCTTACCGAAAGCCACTAAAAATGTTTTTTTATAACCTCATGCTTGGCTTCGACAGAACAAATCAAAACTTTATCAATTCTTATACTTTGGATAGCGGGTTGACAAAATCAGTGGCTATTGATTTCAGGAACACTATAGATCAATATTCATTAAATGGCAACCTATCTAAATACATTTTTCCACTCGAAATAAATATTGCTGTGAATGGAAGCATAAGCATGCAAAAAGGAAACAATTTTTATAACGGTGAAATTACGCCCTTTAAAACATTCCAGCTGAACACTGGATTAAGCTTAAGAAAAAAGCTGTTTGCGAAAGGTACACTATCGGTAGCTGGGGACATAAGCAGATCGTTAAATAAACAGGAAAGTTTAGGTGGACCGATTGAAAATGAATCGGCAAACGAAAGAATAAAGGGCGAATGGTTACACAACTTGAGTTCAGCGCTTTCTTATGCCCTCACTTACAATTTCGTTTCTTACCGTCAGTTTTTGCAAGAACCTGTCCGTAATCAGTTTTTAGATTTCAACTTAAAATACGCACCCATCAACTGGAAAAGCTTTTTCGAATTTCAATGCGTCAATTTGATTAATCAGCGGGTCTACCGGCAAATTAATTCGTCTGCGAATCAATTATCAACTTACCAAATGCCATTGCGATCAAGAACTTTTCTAATCAAGTATTCATTTACTTTTTAAGCCATTTCCTCACTTGTTCTTTCTGCCATGGTGGCTTCAAAAATCTGTGTGAAGTTCAGGCGTTCATGATTCATATTTACTTTTTTTTCTGATTTAAAATAGATCCTAAAGGGAACTATTTTTTTTCTGCCTGGTGAAGTGCTCACTTTCCGTGATAGAAGTGGGTTTCGGATGAGAAATCTGAGATCATCCATTGATGGATAAGCACGTTGTTTGCTTGAAATTTCTCTTGGATAATTTTCTGATTGCGACAGCCATATTGGCTGGTGTCGCAATACAGAGAAAAATGTCGCAATATTCATATTGGGACAACAAAATATCTTTATTTGTTGCAATACTTTAGGATATCGCGATCTGGAAAAGTAGGGTAAGCAACAGCTGAAGGAGATTATTTCTGAATTTCCGCAAGGGGCGGGAAGTGAATACCGGCTCATCAAGTCGTACTTATTATGGTAGATCAGTTACTTCGAGTAATAGCAGGTATTATAGCACGCCTTCGGTATGTTAGTCGTGTGCTAAAAATATAGAATGGTGGAGCACTCCAGGGCATTTTCTGGCAGTTGGTAGTCATCGCTTTTATCCTTTATTTTTATACTAAATAATGGAAGACTATTATCATATTATAGGGCTTCCGCAACCCGCAACGCCTGATGAAATCAAAAGGGCTTATCAAAAACTTTCGCTAAAATTTCATCCTGATCAAAATGGGGGCGATGAATACTTTATGCAGATGTTCAGACAAGTGAACAAAGAATAATTTGGTCAGGATTAATTAAGATCTTCAGTGTAAATAGTTGTTTAAAGCATCCGCTTTTTTAAAATTACAGGGCAAATTTTGTTATCATTTACTAATGAAAATATGGGTACAAAGTCTGATAAAAGTCTGCCAAATACCCCGAAAAATAGCGAAATGAGAAAAGTAAAAACCCCTCTCAGAGTATCAAAAAGGCATCTGCGGAGAAGTGTTAAGCGAATTTTTTAATCCGATATTCTCCACAGAACCGTCTAAATTACTAATTATGTAAGATAGACGGTTTTCTTTTTAATAAGGTTAAAAGTTCATCACTTCATATTGTTCAATTACTTCGAATATCCTATGTTAACGAGTCGAATTCAGATCGTCATTTCCTCTGATGCCTCACAGGTGCAAAAGGGCATAATGGTTTAATTTAAATATTAATAACATATTCAGATAGCATTTTAAGGCATATTCTTAATCAAAATCAGCTTATGAGTTTCATCAACTTTTTGATCCCTCCACAGTTTCGAAATAATCCCTAAAAAGCTACTGGCTAAAGTTAACGTATGATGAATCTTTGCATCAGAATAAAACTTGTTCACCCTTCCAGTTGGTTTTACGAAGAAAAGCTTCCCAGCTCAGGCTATTCGGATTCACTTTACGGCTCCATTGCCAGTCACGGTTTTTGTTGAAATAACCATATTCAACTGCGAAACTAGCCATTCCTACAATTTCATTTACCAAAGTATCATTGGTTTTCATAGATGTAAAGTGATCTAAAAATTCTGACTTGGTATAGGCAGAACTGTAAACTGCTTTTTGTCCGGTAACTTTTACAAAAGTATCGATCATCTCCTGGGGAGAAATGAAATCGCCAATAACAGGTAGTGCCTGGTCTGCATATTTTTTTGGATCAGAGAATATTTCCAAACTCAGCCGGACGGCTGATAACAGGAATTTCAGTTTCAGGCTTTTTCAGATTCCATTTAGAACCTACTTGGGAAAAGACAGGTCGGATAAAAAGTTGATGTTTGAGAAAATCATAAACGGCACACTGAAACTTCGCGCCAGCCAAATCCAGCTGGAAAAAGGCAAATTATTTTTGCTGGCGGCTATACATATTGAAAAAGACCAGAATATACTTGACCCCACCATTATCGCTGAAGCTTCGCTTTCGATAGAACATCCGGTAACGGTAAAGATCGGCAGCTTTGAGCATGCAATCGGAAATAAAGAAGAATTCCTCCACCGCAGGCTGGCAATACAGGCGGCAGTAAACCGGGTCAAAAAAGCAGTGCTTTTTAACAGTGGTGGCCATGGCAGAAAGAAGAAAATGAAAAGTCTGGAAGACTATCGGCACATGGAAAAGCGGTATGTGGAGCAAAAGCTGCATGTGTATAGCAGGATGCTGATCGATCATTGCGTTAAACACCGGGCAGCGACATTATTGCTGATTAACCAGCAGGAAAAAGAAGAAATAGCCAAAGAAGATCATTACCTGCTCCAAAACTGGAGTTACTATAGCCTGAAAGAAAAGATTAGCTATAAAGCGGCAAGGGCGGGGATACAGGTGATTGTAGAATAGGCTAAATATAAAGAGGTTTTTTGCAGAACCATGGGGTGAGGGATCAATAGCTCAGTAAGCTGATAAAATAAGGCATTGAAATGGCGGGCTTCATGTTAAAGCAAATAAAGGAACGGCTCACAACTGGAAACAGTATGAAAAAATAATAGAGGCTGCTTGTACAGCCGTAGGGTGAGCACATGATGCTCACTGACTATTTCGGGATCAGGCTGACCTAGATCCAGTAAAAAAACCTTATTTCAGGCTTTTCTGAAAATAAGACGCTAATGCGATGGTCTGATAACGGTATTTGCCTTATCCTAGTGTGATACAATGCTCTATTGTAATCCGAAACAGCGATTGAATAATGAATATAGATCGCCAACAGGGTTAACGCTTCTTGCCCAGGCAAGATTATAGAAAGAATTGTGTTCCGTCGAATCCAGCAAAACAGATAGACGCTACCTGTTGCTGTCCGAAGGGTAGACATTAAAAAAATATAAATTGGCTGTTTGCAAAGCCATAGGGTGGGTTGAGTTGTACCCACCGAGGTGTCCAGGCACCATGCAATATGTGGGGACTGCTGTTACCATCTATTCTTTTACGTAAATGTAAAAGCAAAAAAACGCAGGGATCTGTGGTTTTGGTTTTTTGCAGGCCGCAATGCGGGAGGGTAGTGTGTTTTAGTCCATTTCATAGATTTACCTGCTGATTCCACGACTTTGATTCCTGCTTTTTCTCGATTTCGTCAATGGGGCCTATAGGGGTATAAGCGGGTAAATCCATTCATACGATTCTCAAAACGAAACGCGTATTAAGACCATGGATTAAACCTGCTTTCATATTTATTATTTGCCACTCTCAACGATCCTAACTCCAAGAAAAAGGATTTACTTACAGGAATACTTTAACCACCCGAGTGTTTTGCAAGATGTATTTTTGTATACACAAAAAAAATCTTGCGCCCTTGAGGTCGGGTATTTCCTCGGAACTCGGAAATACTAAAGTGAGAGAAAGTCAAACACCTAAATAACTAAAACCACCAGATCACCTCAGGGATATTCATACCGCCTAGACTAAGCGACGCATATTTGAATTCAAACATTCGTTATGCCCAGAAACAAATCCAAAAACCAGGGTGATCTACTATCGCAACTCATTATAGTCAGGGTAACTCAAAAGGTTTTTGATAAACTAGAAAATCTTCAAAAGAAGAGCAATTGCCAATCCATCGGCGAAGTTGCCCGCAAGATTCTATCCCGCGAAAACATTCTAATGTTGCACCGCAATATATCCATGAACGGACCAATGGAAGAGCTGGCGCTGATCAGAAAAGAACTTAAATCAATTGGTGTCAACATCAACCAGCAAACGCGGAATTACAATGCTGTTAAGGAAGATCACAAAAAGGCTTTTTATTACCTGAAAACCGCAGATCTATACAAGCAAGTAGGAGATAAGGTAGATACCCTTCTAATGATTGTACAAAAGCTCGCGTTAAAATGGTTGCAAGAATCTTAAATGGAAGTAATAATGCATGGGCTTTTGAATTACAATGAGTCGAGGTAGCTATTGGTAAGGCAGAGCTGATCATGGCCAGTGGGTTTGCTATGGAAATTGGTTTACTGAACTATAAGGCGAAATTGAAACGCTTTGAAAACCTAACTAAGCTCAACGGTAAAGTAAAAATAAATTCCCTGCACATCATGCTCAATTTCGATAAAAAGGATCAGCTTGACGAAATGAAACTAATAAAGATTACAGAGTCTTAATATTAACAGATTGGCTTTAGCGATCAGCCGTTCCTCGTATACCGTCACCACGATGTCAATCACCCGCATTTGCATATTGTAACGGAAATTAGAGATGAAGTAACCGAAAAGAAAAATAGTGCGAAACAAACCTATCGCTTACTCTGGAATGAAAAGTCCCGGCCACTGGTCGGGGCTTTTTTTATACCCATTTTAAGTTTGTTAGTCTTTAAAGTAAAATAAAAACTAAAAATACCCATCGAACCACGATCATGTCAGCTCCACTACCGGATAGCTCATTGCATTTAGCTTTTCCTTAACCTCGATGTTACACTGTTTGTGAACATATATTTTCTTTATTGCTTCTTTCGGAATAATAATTTTATACCCAACAAGGTTGACGGAACGATCAGGGATGTTACGGCCAGCTAAAATCACCCTAAACTCTCGTTGGTCTTGGTATCTGTCGGTGATCTGGGTGAACATTTTCAAAAAAAGCTTATCCATCAATGACTGGTCCATGCCGATCTGATTTATAGGTTTGTATGTTTTAAGATTTCCATCATCCTCCCATAAAACATCATTATCATTACTGGAACTGAACAAAGTGGGTTGAGCAGAATATGCGACAGCCTTAAAGCAATCGCCTATCTGATTTTGCTGTAAAAAATGGGCTTCCAGTACAGCCTTGTCATATTCAACAACTATGCCTCGCCTTGCTCCCGGGTAATATCCCATATCTTTTGAAGCTGGCACCTCTCCGGTAAAGCAGCAAATTCCAATCAATGCACTCTGTGCTATTATGTCGGTAGCTCCTTCAAATATTCGTTCCAGGGCTTGGCCGATTGACTCATTGTTTTTCAAAAATGAAAACACATCGGCGTCGTTTTCATCACCAAAGGATGTTGGTCTTGAGAACCACAGATAATGTTCTTCAATTTCCTCAACTGCTCTTAAACCATCGGGGCGTACCCTGTAAATTTCTGACATATTTTATGTTAAATGCCTTTTTAACGGCTTATATTTTTTTACAAAAATAGTAAGAGAAAAATGATTTTTGAGTTGCTTTTTCTGCAACACGTTCAACCTTCGAAGAAATCGTAGCAACAGAATTTGATTCAGTATCTATAGTCGAAAAAGCGTTAGGATCTTTTGGAAAAGACTTTCTGCTTGCTTTAAAAGGTTAACATTGAATTCTTTATCTGCAATAACTAATGTGAGTGAATCAAAATCATCAATTTTTTTATCCCTTAAGGAATTTTCCATAAAGGTGATGCTTTTCTCGCTATTAACAATTTCCAAGATCGTTCTGTATCTATCCCGATCTTCTTTGTCAATAGTGCCATAATGGTGGACAAATCGATTTCGCAGAATTTTCATTTTCTTAATATAGCCCCATTCGGGATCAAGTAGAGAAAAATCGATATTTCCAGATCCTTTAAGGTACTTCTTTATTTTTTCAAACTCGTCTGCACCCTTTAAGTCGGAAAACTTAATTAGGGGTTTGTTCTGTTCTTCGTGGAACATACATAATTCCTTCAGCTCGAATTCGATGAAAGAAATGACTTGGACAAAAAATGATGCCCTGGAGATATTTGGAAAATTATACCCCATTTCAGAAAGTCCCTCGCAATATTGTTGATCCAAATAATTTGAATAATCCCGATCAAGGACTTTTTCAGTTCCTTGTTTAAGGAACTCAACATAACTTAGGCTTCTTTCTTAGAATTTCTCAGCCATGCTGTCTTCAATTACTTCATAATAATTATGGAAATCCAGAAATGTCATTTCAACTCCAAAAAGCCGAACTTTATTAAGATTTATAATTTTGCTTTTGCTCATGAGGAACTTTTAATGATAGATTTGTTTTTCACTTATTACTAAGGATTAACTCTCAATGTCCAACATCTATATTATAGTCAGGCCATCAAAAGAACATGTGAAGATTGTTTGGGTGTGTTTAGGTCGTTAATGGAATAAAAAAGGTTCAGCCAAATTTTAATGGTTCTGCAGATATTCATCAAGCCATTTGAAGTTGTTTTAGTACTCACCATATAATGTTCTTATATGCTTATTTGATACATAGACTGTTTTTTGGTTTTTCGATATCTTATGTTCTGTGACTTCACCTAATTTTTCTGCCGGTATGATCCAAAAATCATATGGGCCGTTGGATTGTCAATTTTTCCATCGAAGCAGACTAGGGCATAGATTAAGTTTGGTGCGATTAGGAATTTGCCGCCATTATTGATCATCCAATCATTTCTTTTATTTACTCCCTTTACCTCAACGATACAGATTGCACCTGCATTGGTTTTGACGATGATATCAATACCTTTTTTATTTCCCAAAGACAGATAGGCATCTTTTCCGACCCTGCACAGTAATGACATAATCAGGTATTCAGATGCCAGATTTGTATTATAGCCCAGGTTTTTTGTATCAATACTCATATTCATACTAACCAATCTAAAAAATGTCTTATTATGTCAGCTCTATATACCTCGGCGATTCTCCCATCACCCACCACCAAAGTCTCAAAATGCTTTATCATATTTCTACCAACCATCGTATACTCCGCTTTTTCATCAATCCGCGCCTCGACGAGCTTTTTTGTGGAATCTTCCATATTATCGCTTACGTGAATATTTCGGTGTCACGGACCATTTGATTCCGTGCCGAAATGCCCAATAGCATTCAAAACATTGTGGAATTTGCTAGTTCAACCGATTTGTCCATCCTTTTAGTGAACAACCAACCGGTCAGAACTCATTTCGTTATACATTTTGGATACACATTTTACAGCTTAGGTTTATTTTTCAACACCATCGTTGCCCACCTTTGTGCTATAAATTTTTAGAAAATGAAAGCGCATAAAGAATTAACAAATCAAAGCAATAGGGCGGTGATGAAAGCGATCCTGCAAAATGAATATGGTGGTCCGGAGGTGCTGAAATATCAGGACACTAAAATACCAAAGGTAAAAGAGGGGGAAGTATTGGTACAGGTTCATGCGATTGGCTTGAACCCACCAGACTGGTATTTGCGTGAAGGATACAGAAACCTACCTCCCGAATGGCAGCCCCAGGTTCCATTTCCGATTATATTGGGCACAGATATTTCGGGTACAATTACCGAAGTTCACGAAAGTGTGAAAGATTTTAAAATCGGTGATGAAGTTTACGCAATGGTTCGATTTCCAAGTTATGGGGACAGCCGTGCCTATGCAGAATATGTATCCATCCCCGTTGCGGACATAGCAATAAAACCAATTTTAATAAGTCATATTGAAGCCGCTGCGGCACCTATGTCCTTACTTACAGCCTGGCAGTTTCTGATTGAACTGGGGCATCAGGTTCAAAACCCATTACAGCCACTGATGCATGAGCCTGTTCCATTAAAAGGAAAAAAGGTTTTAATAAATGGTGCGGCTGGTGGGGTAGGTCACTTTGCTGTTCAATTGGCCAGATGGCAAGGCGCACATGTTATTTCAGTGGCTTCAGGAAAACATGAAAAGTTCCTTCATGTTCTTGGAAGTGATGAGTTTATTGACTATACAAAAATGCTTCCTGAGGATGTTGTCAAAGATGTCGATCTGGTTATTGATGCAGTAGGCGGCGTAAAAAGTGCAAGATTTTTGTCTGTGATTAAACCAGGTGGCGCACTTTTTCCGATATTTCCTTTAGGGTTTTCTTCGAGAGATGAAGCAAATCAACTTGGTGTCACAGTATCTGCAACCCAAGTGCGCTCAAGTGGATCGCAGCTTACTGAACTTGCAGCTTTACTGAACGATGGAACAATCAAGGTTGCCATTGACAGCACATTTTCTCTGGCTGATGCAGCACTTGCTCATAGACGTGCTGAACAAGGTCACATACAAGGTAAAATCGTACTGACCGTTCGTTAAACCGGATGAAGGTTGGTGATTAGATCAGCCTTTTTTCCAATAAAATCATGTAAGAAAAATATGAATATTCAAGAACTAATAGATAGAGCTGCACTAAGAGCGCTGATTGATCAGATTTCAATTTTTGGGGATAGAAAAGACTTTGTAAGCCAGACCAGTTTTTTTTCAGAAAATGCCATTTCCGAAACGTATGAAGCAGGAAAGCTTCTGCTAAAAATAGAAGGTAGGGCAGCCATGCAAACCGGTTTCAGCGAATTTTTGAGCGGGTTTGAAAAGGTATATCATTTCAATGGACAACAAGCCATTGAAATTAATGGTGATCATGCAACAGGAAATGTGTATTGCCTGATCACTTTGATAACCGTTCACAATGGAAAGACTGTAAAGAAAATAATTGGCGCCATTTACCAAGATGAATATATCAGGGAAAATAACAGCTGGCTGGTCGCTAAAAGATCAGGGTCGTTTGAATGGCAGGATTCGGTATCAACAAATATGATGTAGATAAATTGTAAATTTGCATTGATGAAATCAAATTTAGAACCAATTGTTTTTAAAAGCATTTCCGGATATATGAAGGAGTTGGGTTTGCCCAAACCCCTGCATCCATTAATTGCACTTGTTAAGTACAATAATGATGAGGTAAGCCGTAATAATGCTGGTAGAACTTTTTTAGCCGGTTTTTATAAGGTTGCGTTTAAACAAACCTTTAGCGGTAATGTTAAATACGGACAGGGCTATTACGATTTCGAGGAGGGTGGATTGGCTTTTTTTGCACCCAACCAATTGATAACGATGTCAACTGATGAAAGTTGTTACGAAGATGGATACAATTTGTACTTCCATGCCGACTTTATACGGAATTATCAACTTGGGAAAAATATTAATCAGTATGGTTTTTTCAATTATGCCGTCCACGAATCACTTTTTATTTCCGATAAGGAGAAAAAGATTATTATGGGTATTTTAGAAAATATTTCCACCGAGCTAGATAATAATACAGATAATTTTAGTCAGGATGTGCTGGTGTCCCAAATTGAACTCTTGCTAAATTATAGTAATCGTTTTTACAACAGGCAATTTCTTACCCGCAAGACGGTTCACAATGATTTGATTGCACAGGTTGACCTTTACCTCAACAGTCGCTTTACCGAACAAGGCGAGGGGTTGCCAACCGTTCAGGAAGTTGCAGATCAATTTAAGGTATCTTCAAGATATTTATCAGATATGTTGAAATCCTTGACAGGTTCAACGGCACAGCATCATATTCATGACCGGCTAATTGAGAAATCAAAAGAAATGCTGAGTAACACCAGGCTTACCGTTGCTGAGATAGCTTATCAGTTTGGTTTCGAGCATCCTCAATCCTTTAATAAATTATTCAAGCGTTTTACAGACCAAACACCCAATAGCTTCAGAAAGTCATTTAATTAGGCAAGTCCTTCCAAAATATAGGGAGCGGTAGAGCAATTCCTATTCAGCCTTAATATGTCAAAATTTTGATTTAATTAGATCAAGTTAGGTCTTTAGTACATCTTTGTTAGTAAAAGATCATTTATCAAAAAACGGTCTTTTTCTGGAAAAGTCTTTGACTAATGACTTCGAATAAAAATATTATACTATTACCTAATTTTCTTATTTACAACAGTTTAATAATCTTTAACCATGCCCTTTTTGAGTTTTTAACTAAAAGTCTGACAGTTTAATTTTCTAATGCTAAAAGTGAAGATGAATAAAACTGCTTTTACCTTGCAAAAAAGGATGTTTTTTCTTAGTTTTAATATAGAAATCAAGGGTGAAAAGTCTGACAAAAGTCTGCCAAACACCCTTTAAAACTAGCGAAATGAGAAAAGTAAAACCCCTCTCAGAGTATCAAAAAGGCATCTACGGAGAAATATTAATCGAATTTTTCAATCCGATATTCTCCACAGAACCGTCTAAACTACTAATTATGTAAGATAGACGGTTTTTCTTTTTAATAAGGTTAAAAGTTCATCACTTTCATATTGTTCAATTACTTCGAATATCCTATGTTAACGAGTCGAATTCAGATCGTCATTTCCTCTGATGCCTCACAGGTGCAAAAGGGCATAATGGTTTAATTTAAATATTAATAACATATTCAAAGAGCATTTTAAGGCATATTATTAATCAAAATCAGCTTATGAGTTTCATCAACTTTTTGATCCCTCCACAGTTTCGAAATAATCCCTAAAAAGCTAGAGGCTAAAGTTAACGTATGATGAATCTTTGCATCAGAATAAAATTTGTTCACCCTTCCAGTTGGTTTTACGAAGAAAAGCTTCCCAGCTCAGGCTATTCGGATTTACTTTACGGCTCCATTGCCAGTCACGGTTTTTGTTAAAATAACCATATTCAACTGCGAAACTAGCCATTCCTACAATTTCATTTACCAAAGTATCATTGGTTTTTATAGATGGAAAGTGATCTAAAAATTCTGACTTGGTATAAGCAGAACTGTAAACTGCTTTTTGTCCGGTAACTTTTACAAAAGTATCAATCATCTCCTGGGGAGAAATGAAATCGCCAATAACAGGTAGTGCCTGGCCTGCATATTTTTTTGGATCAGAGAATATTTCCAAAACAGCAGGTCCTGTGGCCGTTAGAGGATCAACAAAGGGAGCCTTAAAATCGCTTGGCAGATAAATAGGAAAGATAAGTTTATCCCCATCAAACCTGGGTGTATAAAACTCCATGAGGTTAGTGTAGAAAAATGCCATATAGATGAAGGAACTGGTGATGGGCAGCGTGCGGATGTATTCTTCTATCTTAGCCTTATCTGTGAAATGGGGTGCGAACATTTTTCCCTCAGTAATTTTATCAACGTTTTCAAGGCTACTAAAAATCAAATGTTGTACTCCCGCATAAACAGCTGCATCTGCCAGCTCTTCGCCCAATTCAAATTCATGTGTTTGTGGCGGAGATAGGTTGGGTGTCATCATAAACACCCCATACGAGCCGCTAAAGGCTTTCCGAAAATCTTGCCGATGGCCTACATTAAGGGGTATGCTGATCAGTTCGGCTCCCAGATCAATTAACTCCTGAGCGACCTGAGAATCAAGACGACGGGTAATTCCCCGAACACGATACCGCCCACTCTCTAAAAGTGTTCGTGCAGCGCTTTGGCCTTGCTTTCCTAAAACGCCAACAATTGTGATTAGCGGCTTTTCCATGCTCTTATTTTTAGATGCAATCATTCTATTAAAAATTTATACTATAAAAATTATAGTTGCAATATTATTTATAGATTTTTAGATTCGCAATAACTATCCAATTGGATAGTATAGACAATGAAAAAGACAAGCTTTGAATGTCAGGATGATTTTGTAAGTGTAGATGATAAGCTCCACCCTTGCACCGTAAGTATTGCGATGGATTTGATTGGTGGCAAGTGGATGTAATTGTGGAATGAGGCTAGTTCCAAGAAAAAATGTTTCCCTTTTTGTAAACAAAATTTTTGTAAACTTTTTTTTGTTTACAAAAAAACTGTTTACAAAGATGGTTTTATTTCAAACTATGAATAACAGCTTCAGCGAGATTTACCGGAAATTTTACCTTAAGGTTCAAGGTTTTAAGTTTAACTTAAAATGGATTTTCAGATTATATTGGAAAACCCATTTTTGTTTTTTTGGATTCTAAAAGTACAAATGCCTGGAAGAGAAGGGAGTTTACAATCGGTTGTAAATCGCAAAATATAGATGTTTTTCGCGCTATTCTCTTCGGCTTTCTACCGTATAAACAAAACTGTCAGCCTTGTAATAACCCAAATTGTATTCAATAGGTCTTTCATTGATATCATATACAAATCTTTTACGGAACAATATCGCCGCACCAATTGGTGTTTCTAGTTTTTCAGCAATAAACTCGTCTGCCAGCAGCGCACTGATTTCTTCTTTAGAAATCATGGCAATAATGCCATGAGCTTTTTCCAGCATCTCATATAGCGGCGCCTTGTAATCTTCCTCTCCGGTGAGGCCAACCAAAGGATGGAAATAGGATTCGAAATAAACGAAAGGGCCTTCTGGTCGCCCTCTTAGTCGCACCAGCTTTAATATTTTTTTGTCTTCTTTTATTCCAAAGAAGCTGGCAATTCGCTTTTCTGGTAAAACCCAGCTCACATGTAATTCGAAATTTTTGATCGGAATTCCCCTTGCGCTCATTTCCTGCGAAAAGCTCATCCAGTTTTTAGATTTTGAACTTAACGATTTTGATTCAACCACACGGGTGCCAACCCCCTTTTTTCGGGTGAGCAAACCATCATAAACCAATTTGTTGATAGATTGGCGAAGCGTGGTGCGGGAAATACTGAGGATTTTGGAAAGTTCTACTTCATTGGGTAATAATTTTCCATCAATATACTCAGGAGATTCTATTAACCTCCTCAGCAGTTCTTCTGCCTGAATGTGTAAAGGAATTTGACTTTTATGATCGATTTTAAGTTTCATAATCATCACAATGATAAAAAAAAAATAGCTTATAAGCGTATGTCTGTACATAATACTTCTCTGTAAACAAAGCAGGCGAAGGGTTAATATTAAAAGTAATAGATCCTTAAAATTATATTATAAAATATTTGTGAATTAATTTATAAATAATACATTTGTATATACATACTATTGAATGTGTGTTCTAGCCAAATTTTTAATTTCAAATTTACCTGAAAGATGATCATCCCATATTTTATACTTATAGGAGCCTTTATTATGCTATTAAGCAATAGTATTTTGCTTCGCAGTCTTAGTAAAAAAATAAAGCTTATCCATTAATTGCCTTTGTTTTCTAGCAAATAAAAAAATACAATGTTGAATGTAGCTTTTATGTACATACAAAATTTAGCATGAAAGACAATCCAATTAATCCATACCACATTTCCAATCTAGTGATGTCTATAGAAGAACCAATAAGAAAAACAGGGCAGGAGATTATGCCCCGCCATATCAGCAAAATCAATCATCCGAAGGGTTACGATATTTATCCCTATTATCCACTTGGCCATCAAAAAATATTCGATGGCTATTCATCGCTTTGCGATTACATTGTTGAACAAAAAACGGTTGCGATTGATGGTTTTGTAGGTGTATTCTGGAATCGCCTGATTAAAGCATTATCTCAGGAACTAAGTTCCAGACAACTTTCTGTAAACATCATAGATACGGCTTCATTTTTTAAAAGCGAAGCGGAAATAAATGCCATGATAAACCCTTTTCTTGGTACAGAAGATTCGGTTTGGGGAAGAAAAACAACATTAACGCTTTCGGATTATTTTGACACTGCTGCTTTAAATGCAGTAAGAAAAGATTTAACTGCTGATATTAACATAATTATCGGTAGTGGAGCGTCTTTAGCAAACTGGAATGTCAGTTTAATATATGTAGACCTACCAAAAAATGAACTTCAGCATAGAATGAGTGCAGGTTCTATCTGCAATTTGGGGAAGAGTCAGCCTGAAGGGCAAATGGAAATGTACAAACGTTTTTATTTTGTGGATTGGGTAGTATTAAATCAACATAAAAAGGAACTGATCAATACCATCGATGTTTTTGTAGATGCACAGTGGGAAGATGAAGTGAATTGGGCTTACGGAAAAGATATTCGTGATGGGCTGACTAAAATGTCATCGTCCGTTTTTCGGGCCCGTCCATGGTTTGCTCCCGGCGCCTGGGGTGGGCAATGGATGAAAGACCACATGCCTCAACTCGATCGGAATGAGGTTAATTATGCATGGTCGTTTGAGCTGATTGTGCCAGAAAACGGAATTGTTTTTGAAAGTGATGGCTGGCTTTTAGAAGTTTCTTTTGATGCACTGATGTTTACCCATAATGAAAACGTTTTGGGCAAGCATGCAGCAAAGTTTGGAGATGAATTTCCGATACGATTCGACTTCCTTGATACTTTTGATGGTGGAAATCTTTCCATTCAATGCCATCCGAGCCTGGACTATATCCAGCATGAATTCGGTGAAAATATTACGCAGGATGAAACCTATTATATTTTAGACTGTAAACATGACGCTACTGTTTACCTTGGTTTTCAGGAAGATATTGATGCGGCTGAATTCAGAGAAACTTTAGAAAACAGCAATCTCAATAATGAAGAAATTGATATTGAAAAGTATGTTCAGGTTCACCAGGCCAAAAAACATGATTTGTTTCTAATTCCAAACGGAACCGTTCATAGCGCAGGAGCAGAGAATCTGGTGCTCGAAATCAGTGCTACACCTTACATTTTTACCTTTAAAATGTATGATTGGGTAAGGTTGGATTTAAATGGAAAACCACGTCCGATTAATATTGATCATGCCTTTAAAAACCTCGATTTCAGTAGAAAAGGAGACAGGGTACAACAAGAATTAATTTCTAAACCTTCGATGTTTTTTGAACGTGATGACATGACTTGTTATCATTTACCTACCCATCAGGATCATTTTTATGATGTTCACCGATTGGAGTTTGACGAAGAAATTGAAGTCCAAACAGAAAATATTTGCCACGTACTAATGCTGGTAGAAGGAACAGCCATTACCGTTGAATCTGCTGATGGCACCATAATGACCTTTCCTTTTGCGGAAACATTCGTGATTCCGGCGGCTGCGGGAAGTTATAAAATCATCAACCAAGGCGCAGAACGGGCAAAAGTGATTAAAGCATTCTTAAAATAAGCCTCATGAATAGTACTAACCAACATATTGTTGTTAAAAACAGCAAAACTTATTTATACCTCGTTTGCCTGGTTGCCGCTCTTGGCGGGTTTCTTTTCGGTTTTGATACAGCAGTGATTTCCGGAACCATCAGTTTGGTGAAGGGTGACTTTGGACTCAACGCCGTAAGCGAAGGATGGTTTGTAAGCTGTGCCCTTTTGGGTTGCATCATCGGCGTAAGTATCTCAGGGAAACTTAGCGATCATTACGGCAGGAAAATCGTAATGATTTTGTCTGCTTTACTCTTTCTTATTTCTGCACTAGGCTGTATGTATGCCAGCAGTTTTTCTATGCTGATTGTTTTTCGGCTCGTTGGTGGGATAGGGATTGGTGTGGCCTCGATGGTTTCTCCACTTTACATTTCAGAATTTGCACCATCCAGACTTCGTGGAACCATGGTTTCGCTCTATCAGCTCGCCCTTACCATTGGGATAGTGGCTGCGTATTTCAGCAATGCATTTCTGGCCAGTCATACCGGTGATCATTTTGCAGGAAGCCAGGCCGAAAAAATATTCTCTGCAGAAGTATGGCGTGCCATGCTGGGCCTTGGAGGACTACCAGCCTTAATCTTCTTATTATCGTTGTTTCTGGTTCCGGAGTCGCCAAGATGGTTACTAACCAAAGGGCAAACGGCACGGGCTAAAAATATACTCATCAAGATAGATGGAGAACAGGCGGCAAATAAAGAAGTAGATGCCTTTATATCTCAAAATGAAACTGAAGAGGATGCCTCGCTCAAAACACTTTTTAAACCGGTATACCGCAAAGCCTTATGGATCGGACTGTTATTGCCTTTTCTATCGCAGGTTTGCGGAATTAATGCCGTGATCTATTATGGCCCGAGGATTTTAGAACAGGCAGGTTTTACCTTGAATAATGCCTTAGGCGGTCAGGTGACGATTGGTTTAATCAATGTGATTTTTACTTTCGTAGCCATTTTTACCGTTGATAAATGGGGGAGAAAACCTTTGCTTTACGTTGGCATTGGTGGTGCAGTTTTATCACTGGTGATTATAGGGATTCTGTTTCAGGCAGGAATAATTTTAGGCCCATGGATCTTGATTTTCATCCTGGCCTTCATTGCCTGTTTTGCCTTTTCTTTTGGTCCGGTTTGCTGGGTGGTAATTGGAGAGATTTTTCCCAACGGCATCAGGGGGAAGGCCATGTCTCTGGCAACACTTACCCTCTGGATTGGAAATTTCTTTGTCGGACAACTCACGCCATTAATGTTAGAAGGATTGGGCTCAGCCTGGACTTTCTGGATTTTTGCCATTTGCTGTTCTCCGGCACTATATCTCACCTGGAAACTGATCCCTGAAACCAAAGGCCGATCGCTCGAAGAAATAGATGCGCATTGGCAGGCCGATCATGCAAAGACCTTAAAATAACCAATACCCATCCATAAAAAACTAACCAAATTATCTAGATGCGTAAAGGCATCTTAACCTATCCAAATGTTATGAGACTTAAACTTTACCAACTTAAAAAATTGAAGCGATTGCCCCTCTGGCCATTCGTACCCATTGCAGTCGTTTTGATTGCATTTATTCCTCATTTTGTTTTAGCGGCAACGGTACCTGTTTCCACCCATCGCCTGATCATGGTTAATATTACCGTGAAAGGAAAAGTTGTTGATGAAAAAGGCCTTGGACTTCCAGGTGTAAGTGTACAAATAAAAGGTACTGCAGTTGGAGCCGTAACTGATGCCAACGGGCTTTATACCCTTTCTGTGCCGGATAACCTGGCGAACAGCAATCTTACCTTTTCTTATTTAGGCTATGTAAGTCAGGATGTAGCGATTGGTGGCCGTACCACAATCAATGTGCAAATGAAAGCCGATGGAAACAATGCATTAGATGATGTAGTGGTTGTGGGTTATGGCGTGCAAAAAAGGGTTTCAGTAACCGGTGCAATCAATACCATCGATGCTAAAAATATAGAGAATAAACCTGTACTCAATGTTTATCAGGCCCTTCAGGGAGAGTCGCCGAATTTAATTATTCAACAAAGCTCATTAAATCCGGGAAGCAACGTAACGGTAAATATCCGTGGTGTAGGCACTTTGGGTGATAATACACCGCTGGTAGTGGTTGATGGAATTGTGGGCGGGAATTTAAACACGCTCAACCCGAACGATATTGCCAGTGTAACCGTATTAAAAGATGCCGGTTCAGCAGCTATTTATGGTTCCAGAGCGGCAAATGGCGTAATATTGGTGACGACTAAAGGCGGAAAGCTCAACCAAAAAACAGCTGTTTCATACAATGGAAGTTATGGAATCCAGGATGCGAATGTATTGGTTAAAAAAGTTCCGGCGTGGGAAAACGCTTACTATAAAAATGAATCGCTGGTTAATTCAGGCTTAAGCCCGGCCTACACACCTGATCAAATTCAGCAACTGAATGATCAGGGCAATGGTACCTGGGATATTGATCACCTTTTACGTACTGCACCACAGCAATCGCATAACTTTAGCATTGTTAGCGGGGGAGAAAAAAGTTCCTTTTATGTTTCAGCAGGTTACCAGGATCAGGGAAGTAATTTTATAGGTAATGGTGGAGATGGACCTGATTTTGGCTATCAGAAATACAATTTACGCTTAAATCAAAGCAACGTAATCGGAAAGTTAAAAACTAATTTTATTCTCCTTTATACCAAAACCCGGAATAAAACCAATAGCGTGGGCGACAATAACATTTTTGCTGATGCCAACCGTGTTCCTTTAAATTATAACTGGCAGGATGAAAATGGCAATTATTTAACCAACCCGGTAGCTTCTCAATACAATGAATATGGTGTTTTAGAGAAAGGTGGTTATAACCAGGCAGATAACGATGAAATTTTTGGTGCATTCAACGGACAGTTCAGCATTACCAATGACCTGAAACTTACAGGCGAATTTGGCGGAACCTTACAAAATAACGGAACATTTTTCCGCCGTACACAGGTGAATTTTTTACCCTCAGGTGTATATGGCGATGACCGTGCAGTATTAGACGGGAACAGTAAATCGCAACTTTTCAATACGAAGCTATATCTGGAGTATGGTAAGAAAATAGCCGCACATGATTTTAAAGTTCAGCTGGGCGCATCTAGTGAAAACTTTTCTCAACGTGGCTTCCAATTACAAAAAACACTAACAGATCAGTTGTTGGGTACGCCAACCACCGGAACACTGGTTGATCCCATCAATTCAAGCAACAGTTTGGCCATCAACTCCAACAGTTTACTCTCTTTATTCGGGAGAGCAAATTACGCCTACCAGGATAAATACCTGTTTGAAGCTACAGCCAGGTATGATGCTTCTTCGAAATTCGCCAAAGGCAACCGCGGCAGCTTTTTTCCTTCAGTAAGTGCCGGCTGGATCATTACGCAGGAATCCTTTATGGAGTCTCTTAAAAACACGGTGAGTAATTTGAAGCTTCGTGCATCATATGGTGTTTTGGGGAACCAGAATGTGGGCAATTTCCAATACCAGACAACCTATTTCAATTATGCCAGTGCTTATGGTTTTAACAATGTGCCTGTTGGTGGTGCTGGTACGTTGCTCTCGAATAGAGATTTGACCTGGGAAAAAGCTTCAACCTTAAATATCGGTATCGACGCCGGCTTTTTTGATAACCGCCTAACTGCATCTTTTGATTATTTTAATAAAGTAACCCGGGATATTTTACAACCCAGACAAGATATTCCGGCAATTTTTGGCGCAGCAACACCAGATTTTAACGTGGCCAAAGTAAGAAGTAAAGGCTGGGAAGCTTCCCTAACCTATAACCTCCGTGGCGAAAATGTAACCCAAAGTTTTAGCGTAAATGTTGCAGATAACCAGAATAAATTGCTTCAACTATCAGGTGGAGCAACCGAGCAAATTATCAATCAGGATGTATTTCAATTGATCAGAAGAATTGGTGAACCCATCACTCAATATTATGGTTACGAAACCAATGGCTTTTTCCAAAATCAGACAGACATTAACAACTCTCCAAAAATTGCCGGTAACCCGGTTGTGCCTGGCGATGTTAAATTCAAAGACCTGAATAACGATGGCATTATAGATGCCAATGATAAAACAGTTTTAGGTAATCCTTTTCCGAGATATACTTTCGGTTTTACTTATAGACTAGCCGTTAAAGGATTTGATCTTCAACTCTTTATTCAGGGTGTAGGTAAACGCGAAACCTTCTTACGAGGTGAATTGGTTGAGCCTTTTCATTATGGATACGGCGCAACTGTATATGAACACATGACCGATCATTGGACACCCAGCAATCCGAATGCCCGTTACCCTATTTTTGCCAATATCGGTTCACCATCCAATACCAATAACTGGCGTACAGGATCAGATCTGTATAGATATGATGCCGCTTACGTCCGGTTAAAGAATGTAAACATTGGCTATACGGTGCCTCAAACAGTCTCAAAGAAATTTGGTATTGAACGTTTCAGGGTTTCCCTGATCGGGCAAAATTTGTTCACGCTCAGCAAACTTAAATTCATCGACCCGGAAACTTCAGAATTTGGAAACAATGTAAGTCTGGGTTCTGGCTCCAACAGTGCCCGCTCATATCCGCTTCCTATCTTTTACGGTGCCGGATTGGATATAACTTTTTAATGATCATGGTTAGCATAAATAAAATGAAACACCTAAATAAAATCTTCCTTACTGCCATCGCAATCTTTGTGTTTGCGGGTTGTAAAAAACTGGATATTGCGCCAACCGACCGGTTTTCAGATTTAACCTTCTGGACGGTTGATGTAAACGTAAATAACGCCTTAAACAATAACTATAGTCTGCTGTACAACAGTTCATTATTCTTTGAGCCTGAAGCACTTTCTGATAATGCATATTCACCCTCTGGAGACCTGAATTTAATTGCCAGCGGAAATGCCACATCGCTTACGGGGAAATTCCAGGGCGATTGGGCAAGTTATTACCGCACCATTAAATCGGTCAATATTTTTCTTGAAAATGTAGATCAGAATAAAACACTTCCGGCAGCTACCATTGCCAGGATGAAAGCAGAAAACCAGTTTATGAGGGCTTTCGCACTGTTTAACTTAACCAAATGGTATGGCGATGTACCGCTTCCGGATCATGACCTGAGCCCTGAAGAAGCGCAGGTGATTCCGCGTACATCCAAAGCTGCGGTAAATGCTTTTATCATCAGTCAGTTGGAAAGTGCTATACCTAATCTTCCAAGTAAAGACCAGCTTCCTGAAAGTGAAAATGGCAGAATCACAAAAGGTGCTGCACTTGCTTTGCAAATGAGAACTTTATTATATGAAGGAAATAAAACAGCAGAAGTGATTTCAGTTTGTGAGAAACTGATCAACAACCAGGCAACTTATGGAACCTACTCACTTGCGCCAAGCTATAGTGCATTGTTTAGCGATCCGACTACGAACAAAACCAATAATGAAAGTATTTTATCATTGCAATATGTGCCCACCATTAGAACCTGGCAAAATTTCTGGGATTTTGCGCCGAGAACAGTGGGCGGCCGGGTGAGCAACATGGCACCAACACAAGAGTTGGTAGACGATTATGTGATGCTTAATGGAAAAGGTATTAAAGAATCAGGATCTGGATATGTGGAAAGTAACCCATATATCAACCGTGATCCGCGGCTTACGGCTACAGTTGTTTACGACCGCTACAGTTGGGTAAATCCGAACAACACGACCAAAACCATTTACATTAAACCAGGTACTGATCCGGTTCAACCCGGACTTGATGAATATTCGCCGGGTTCGCAAAGTGCATCTGCAACAGCATATTACTGGAGAAAATATTTCGACCCAAGTGCCTTATCCAGTTTCGTATCGGGCAATAACCTGCATTTATTCAGATATGCTGAAGTGTTGCTTACCTATGCAGAAGCTAAAAATAGCTTAGGACAGATGGATGCTACCATTTGGGCAAAAACCATCGGTGCACTCCGCGCAAGAGCTGGCTTTACCGATGCTGCCGCATTGAATTTTCCTGGCGGCGATTTAACCAATGTGATCCGCAGAGAACGCCGGGCAGAAATGGCCATGGAAGGATTAAGATTAGATGATCTAAGAAGATGGAAACTAACTGAAACCACGATGAATGGTTTCGCACACGGAGCCAAATTTGCTGCCGATCAGAATATTGATAATGGCTATATCCGCACGCAGCAACGCAAGTTTAATCCGCAGAGAGATTATTTATGGGCAGTTCCATCGAGTGAGATTGGCCTGAACAAAAATTTAACTCAAAATCCTGGCTATTAAAATATCAAGCAATATGAAAAATCTAAAAACAACGTTCGTTTTGCTGGCGCTATCGTTTATCGCCCTCAGCTCCTGCAAAAAAGAGGAGAAAGATTTAAATGAAAATCTAAGTCCCATCGGGAGTTTAACCTTGCCTCAAAATCAACAAAGTATTAAATTAACGCCTGCCAATGCCCAGGCCACCCAACAATTTAAATGGACGGCAGCTAACGCAGAAGATGGTGGACTTATTTTATACGAAGTGGCCTTCGATAAGGAAAGTGGTGATTTCTCCAAACCCGTTTATAAGGTGCTGTCAGATGCTGCAGGAGTGCAACCTCAGGTTACCATTACCCATAAAGACCTAACCAAAATTGCCGCATTATGCGGAATCAATTCTTCCAGCACCGGAAATATTAAATGGACGGTAATTGCATCTAAAGCCACCAATAAAAAGCCCGGGCAGGAAAGCAGAATTCTGCAGGTGGAGCGCCCGGCCGGCTTTGCCGAAGTACCCGCAAACCTGTATCTCACAGGTTCTGCAACTGAGGCTGGCGATGACCTTACCAAGGCTGTTAAAATGAAAAAGCTGGACGAGGGAATTTTTGAAATTTATACCACGCTTAAACCAGGAACTTATCAACTGGTTGATCAAACTACCTCATCATCCAGGAAATTCTTCACCGAAGGTACTTTAGTAAAGGAAGGTACAAATACCATTACCGTTACCGGAGCTGCTAAAGTATATTATTTAAAATACGATTTCAACGTGGCTACCGTAGCTGATGCTGTTGAGGTACAAGGTTTAGGTTTATACATGTCAGCTTACGGCAATGAAATAGGTCAGCTAGCTTATACCTCAAACGGTAGGTGGCAATCTGGAAACATTCCGGTAGTGTTTTATCAGTTCTCCTGGGGGAGAGATGAGCGCTATAAATTTGCCATGCACACTTCAGCAGGTATTCGTTATCTGGGCAGCAGTAATGTAAATAATGTAAGTCCGGTGGGGCAGGGTGCTGCTTATTTTTACCTCAATGCAGTAAGCAATGATCAGTGGAATAACACCTATAAGTTCAATCCATCGGCTGATAACAAGAATGTTAAGGTAGTGCTAAGCCTTAACGCCGACGGACCTTATACCCATACGGTGACCACGCAATAACCTACCTTAAATCTCCATCGGTTTAGGCCGGTGGATTAAAAATCTACTTATGAAAAAGATATTTTTAAATACCCTGCTGATGTTGTCCATCTTGTTTTGGGCCGCCTGTAAAAAGGATTCGGCAGTTGCTCCGGTAACGCCACCGCCGGTAGTACCACCCACTACAGGCCCGGGTGCATCGGTTGATTACCTGAAACTGGCGCAGGAAACACATACTTTTACCACGAATAATTTATTGGCCGCTAGTTATGGCTACCGGGCAAATACCACTACCCATGCCAATAATTGTTATGAATGGTACAACGTGAGCCAGATTTATGCCGATGCCGCAATGGTGGGAATCGGCCAGACCAAACACCTTGCCTACATGAACAATACTTTCAAATTCATGGAAAACATGTGGGATAAAAAAGATTTGCGGGGTGGTTATTTTGCTTCCGTGAATCTGGATGGAAGCGGGGCCGGTGGCGATAAATATGTAGATGATAATGCCTTGAGTGGAATGGTTTACCTGGAAGCTTATGAGGTAACGACAGGTGCAGATAAACAAGCCTATCTGGCAAAGGCCAAAGCCTGCGGCGATTGGTTAATTAATTCTGGCCTGTGGGATAATGTGTATGGTGGCGGATTTTACTGGAATACCTTAAAACCGGAAAAACCTACCCAAACCAATGGGCTCACACTGCAGTTATTTTTAAAGCTTTATAGTTTAACCGGCGAAAGCATTTACCGCGATTGGGCCAAACAAGTGAATGATTGGCTGAATGCGAAAATGTATGATCCGATCACGGGTTTGTACATCTGGAAAATTGATGGTCCGGGTGAAGGCAAAAGACATATGGATAAGTTCACTTATGATAATGCCATCATGGTAGAGGCTTTTATTTTGTACAGCAAAATTATGAATGATCCGGCTTATCTTACCCGGGCACAAAACATAGGGAAAGCCATGAATATTACCTTATGGAATGCTGCCTGGAAAGGCTATATTTTTAATACCAATGAAACCAGAATTAACCCGGCATGGTGTGCCTGGGGATCGCAGGCCATGATTCGGCTGTATGAAGCCGATAAAAATGAAAGCTGGCTGGTGTATGCAAAAGAAAACATCAACAGGTTAAACATCGCCAACCGGAATCAAACTACCTACGGCTATTATTTCTTCGCAGGTTTTGACGGGCAAAACCGTTCGCCCGAAATTGAAACCGTAGATCAGGCATGGATGCAGCGGATTCAGGCACTCCTTTCTAAATATTAATTTTTTATACGATATAACCTTATGAAAACGGCCAATAAAACATTCCTTATTTTGATGCTCTCGCTCTTCGTGGTGCCGTGTGCTTTTGCACAGGATCTATTGAAGTATGTTAATCCCAATATCGGAACGGCGCACAGCAGGTGGTTTTTTTATACCCCTGCCGCCGTGCCTTACGGGATGGCTAAACTGGCACCTTCCACGAATGGAAGTTACGGAAACCTGCAAGGCTGGGAAGCCGTAGGTTACGATACAAGGCACAACTCCATTGAAGGTTTTGTACATTTTCACGAATGGCAGGTAGGCGGCGTAAGCTTTATGCCTACGGCAGGTGAACTCGAAACGGTACCAGGTTTGCTCGATAAGGCTGGAAGTGGTTATCGGTCTGCTTTTGATCGTAAAAATGAAATTGCCCAGCCCGGCTATTATGCGGTATTGCTTGATGATTATAATATAAAAGCAGAACTTACCGCCACCAAAAGAGTGGGTTTCCACAGGTACACTTTTCCTAAAAATGATCACTCCAGAATCATCCTGTCTATCGGTAACGTTCAGGGAGAAAGCGGTCCGGTAACAGATGCATCTATCAAAATGACAGATGATACGCATTTTGAAGGCTTCGTGATCACCTATCCAAAATATGTGAAAACTTATGATGAAGGCGGACGGGTAGCCATGTATTTTTATGGTGAGCTTAATAAAAAGCCAGTCAGTGTAGGTGCTTTCAACCAGGAAAAAACCAACGCCAATATAAAAATAGCTACTGGTATTGGAGCGGGATTATTCTTGGGTTATCCAACCAAAGAAAATGAAAGTGTAGAGATCAAAGTAGGCTTATCCTATACCTCAGTTGAAAATGCCAAACTCAATTTGCAGGCTGAAGCTGCTGATTTAAATTTTGATGGTGCTAAAAAAGCTGCCCAATCGGAATGGCAAAACGAGCTGGGTAAAATGAAAGTTTCGGGTAAAAATCAAGCTGACTTGGTGAAATTCTATACCGGATTGTATCATGCCTTACTTGGTCGTGGAATTGCCAGCGACATCAATGGAAATTTTCCCCGGCACGATGGTACTATCGGACAATTACCCAAAGACCAAAATGGTAAATTCAGCTATAATTTTATGAATACCGATGCCATTTGGGGCGGTTTCTGGAACATTACCCAATTGTGGGCCTTGTCTTATCCTTCGCATTACAATGATTTTGTACACACGCAACTGGAGATTTATAAAGAACGCGGTTGGTTTGGAGACGGAATAGCCAATAGCAATTTCGTATCAGGAGTAGGAACCAATTTTGTAGGCCTGGCTATAGCGGGTGCTTATCAGGCCGGAATCCGTGATTACGATTTAAATTTAGCCTATAAAGCCGTATTGGGTAATGAACTGAATTATCAAAACAGGTTGGTAGGGTCAGGGAAAACCGATACCAAAAGCTTTGTGCAAAACGGCTTTGTACCTTATTTGGATGCCGATAAAACGGATTCCACTGGTTCGCATTTTTCCGGCTCCCATACCATGGAATATAGTTATAGTGCTTTTGCCGCCGCTCAACTGGCCAAGCAAATGGGCAAACCGGAAGATTATAAAAAGCTGATGGGTTTATCAAACGGCTGGCGATTACTGTTTGATCAGGAATTGAAACTGATCAGACCAAAAAACCAAAGTGGAAAGTTTATTGATAATTTTAAGCCATTGGAAGCCTGGAGAGGTTTTCAGGAAGGCAATGCCACGCAGTATACCTTTTATGTTCCTCAAAACCCAAAAGGGTTAATTGCAGCAATAGGAACAAAAACTTTTAATGAACGTTTAAATAACATTTTCGAAACCTCGCAGAAAAATGCTTTCGGCGGAGGCAAAACCATTGATGCTTTTGCTGGGATCCAATCGCTTTATAATCATGGTAACCAGCCCAATTTGCATATCAGCTGGCTTTTTAATTATTCCTCTTCCCCATGGCTCACTCAAAAATGGACCAGGGCGATCTGTGAGGAGTTTTATGGAACCGAAAGTATTCATGGTTACGGCTACGGGCAGGATGAAGATCAGGGACAGTTAGGTTCCTGGTATGTAATGGCTTCGATTGGTTTGTTTGATGTGAAAGGATTAACTGATGCCCGGCCAACCCTTCAGATTGGAAGTTCGGTTTTTGATCAATCAGAAATTCGCCTGGGTAATGGGAAGAAACTCCTGATCAAAACCAGCAATAATGCGAAGCAAAACGTTTATGTACAGTCAGCAACGTGGAACGGTAAAGCGTTAAACAATGCATGGCTTTACCGGGATGAACTCATGAAAGGTGGAACACTGACTTTAAAAATGGGTGATCAACCCAATCAAAACTGGGGTGTGAAATTGCCCCCGCCATCAGCGCAATAAAGATCAGGCTTCAATAAGAGTATCTCATTGCGAGGCACGAAGCAATCTTATAGCGACCGCATTAGGATTGCTTCGTGCTCGCAATGACGACCGTTCATATTTAGGTTTTAATAAAAGAGTTTTCACCACTCATCGTCAATGCAAGGAAGCTTTTTCAGCGACGAAGCAATCTTTCTAATAAGTGAGATTGCTTTGTGCCTCGCAATGCCGAATTTGATCTACTTCATACTCATTAACCAAAATTCGATTAATAATATGCCTTAAAACACTCTTTAAATATTTAACCACCCCGCCCTTTGGGCACACCTCCAAAGGAGGGGAATTACGAGCGCCATTCCCTCCGATGTACCGGATGGTGGTTGCAGCCCAGGGTGTTAAAATAAATTAATAATTATCGGATTCATTTTCATAACCTAAATAAATACATAACATGGTAAAGCCATTCTTTTTCGTCCTAAGCCTGTTTTTTTGCCTTAATGGGTTTAGCCAGGAAGTAAAACACAATGCCCTATACAAAGATAGGGCAGATGCCATGTTTCAAAAGATATGGCAGCATTACCGGGTGCAACAATATCCTGGTCTGTTCAGTGAGAATTATCCATCGGGAAAAAAGGTTTCGCTGGATTACTTTCAGGGTGCAAATGTAGATGCCAAAGCGGTCAGTTTCCTGTGGCCATTTTCAGGGATGTTCTCCGCAGCAAATGTGTTGGTGCGATATCAGGATTTAAAGTCTAAATACAATCAATACCTTGATACACTAACCACTGGAGTTTCGGCCTATCGCGATACCACCAGATCTCCCGTAGGTTACCAGGCCTATCCGGCTACGCTGGAGAAATCAGATCGATATTATGATGATAATGCACTGGTTTGTATTGATTATCTGGAAGCTTATTTAAATACAAAGGATCAAAAATATATCACCAAAGCAAAGGAGGTTTTTGATTTTATTTTAAGCGGATGGGATGATCAGTTAGGTGGTGGGGTGTATTGGCTTGAAGGTCACAAAGACCAGAAGCCAGCTTGCAGCAATGGAATGTCTACACTGGCTGCATTGAAATTGTATCAATGTACAAATGATCCGGTTTACCTGAATTGGGGTAAGAAGTTTTACAGTTGGATGCATGATACGCTTAGAAATCCGGATGGAATCTATTACAACGATGTTAAAATGGATGGTAAGCCGAACGGTGTTTATTATACTTACAATACAGGGTCTATGCTCGAAGCTTCCGTACTGCTTTATCAATTCACCAAAGAATCAAAATATTTAAAGGAAGCCGAGCTCGTAGCTGCAAATTCATATCGTTTCTTCTCCAATAAAAATAAAAGCCTGGACAGGCATTTTAATATCGATCTGCCCTGGTTTGTTACGGTTTTATTCCGCGGGTATGAGGCACTTTATCACATTAATCAAAATCCGGTTTACATCAATGCTGTAGCCTCAGATTTAGATAAGGCATGGAAAAAATCAGCTGATCAGTATGGGTTTTTAACGGCAAAATGGACAACCGATGAAGCATCAAAAAAGAAACCCAAATGGTTGCTCGATCAGGCCTGTATCGCAGAGCTGTATGCCAGAATGAGTTTATTAAATATCAAAAATAAATAGTTTTGCCCTGAAACAATAGTATATAGTTTAAGCGTTTCCTCATTTAGCAGTAGGGAAAAATAAAATCTAGTTATTAGTAATAAGTAAAAATAATACTAAATACTGGTTTCTGGCTTATATACAACATAACGTTTACCATCTTGTCAAATATGTGATGGATAAAGTTGATTGTTAAGATTTTATCCTTTGTTTGGTGATAACATTTTAATTTTTTGAAAGATTAATCAATAATTCATTAATGGCAGTACCAAGTCAAGCTTATTTAATATTTCGAGTGCTTAATAATTGGTTATAAAGATTTGGCATATATTTCATAAACCATTCAGGTAATTCTTCATCGCTTAATGGGGAGTAGCATTCGTTATCATAAATACTAAAAACCGGGAGTATATTAGCAGTGGTATCTAGAATTTCAATAGTATTAAACATGGGGTAATATTCATTAAATATTTCCATATTGCCGAAGAAATTATTTTCAATGTCAAGGGGACTGACATGGAAGCCGCCCTTTTTTACACGCATGTCTACCCGTTTAACAGATGTAGGTACATGATCAAGGCCGCAAAAAATTAAGTTTATTATAAAACCTGCATCCTTAAAACGCTGAGGCGTTTTCCAGGCACCATGTCCCGTAAAATGCCCTTCATAAGCAAAGTGTTTATTATTTCGGATATGATCATCAACCAGCTGAAGGAAGTGTTCTTCAAGTGCTTCATTAGCGAGCTTTCTTGCCTCTTTGCTTACTCTCATACTGCTTATAAAATTCAGTTTGTTTAGCTGAAAAAAAGATGTCCCCATCGAAAATTTCAAGTTGAGCAAATTTATCTGGTAACAATGCCTGTTTCAGCGTTGATTTTCCCGCGCCATTACTACCAGTAATAACAAAGAGTTGAGGTTTATTTAAGGAAAGCATGCTTTCTTTTAATAGCCTCGCTTTCACGCCTATTAAGAACTTTGACTACGGTTCGTGGAACCTCAATATTCTTTAAATTAACTTGTTCGATCTTGATGTTTCCATCCGGATATAAATAATAAGCCTCATCCATTGAAAGTTCACGGTCTGTAACCATAAAACAGTGGCCTTGATTTAAGTCATCTTCCTTTAACTTTTGAATAACCGCTTCCATCGCACGAATTCTACTTCTTGAAAGGCTGTGAAAATAATTTCCACTATCCACGTGGCCTGGGGTAATATTATTAGTAGTTTGAAACAATTGTATCTGAGACCTTTCTTTAATCTTTCTCTTCGCCATATTGCAAATTATAGATTGATTGCTATTTATACAAAGTAACATTATTTTTTTAAATATGTTCTCCTGAATCACTTTCTTTAATATTATTATTTAATTATATGGTGTATTTTTTCACTTGGTTGGTATTATCGTAACTCAGGATAAAACTATTTTAAATCCAATACATATTTCCTATAAAATTAGACAGCTATTTATCTATCGGTTGATGTCTCACCGACAGAATTAATTCAATAAATTCTCGTCTAGATAAAACAGAAAGATTGTAGTTTAATTATCGAATAAACTGATTTTGTGATGTGCTTTTAGCTTCGATAAATATGTTTTTCATCGCCCTTTCCCTTTAAGGGGAAAGGTGCCGACAGGCGGATAGGGGCTTAACCACCCCGCTTTCAGGCATTCCCTCCTTAAAAAAAGGAGCGAAGTTGCGATCAAGATAATCTATCAGTTAATGTCTCACCGACAGAATTTCAGCTATATTTGAAGGCACTCGGCTTAGCAATAAATATCAACTCCATTATTTCTACAATTAATACGATATATGAAATCCCACATTCGCCTTATTTCACTATTTGCTAACTTCTTTTTATTAATGCTCTTTGGCATATCTGCTGTAGCAGCCCAGCCCTCAGCTTTAAAATGCGAATACCTCATTAACCCGATTGGGATTGATAACGCTTCCCCACGGCTTTCTTGGCTGATGCTGGATAATAGAAAAGGCGCTTTCCAGCAGGCTTATAGAATTTTAATAGGAACTGATTCTATTCAGCTGATCAATAAAACCGGCATAGTTTGGGATTCGGGAAAGGTTTTGAGCTCGAATAGTTTAATCACTTATAAAGGTGCAGCACTTAAGCCATTTACTAAATATTACTGGCAACTGGCATTATGGGATCAAGATGGGAAGCCTGTGCAAACCACAATGGCTCAGTTTGAGATGGGAATGATGGGTATGGAAAACTGGAAAGGCACCTGGATTAGTGATCGGAATGATGTGAACACAATGCCAGCTCCGTGTTTTAGAAAAGTTTTTAGTCCGGCTAAGCAAATCAAATCTGCAAGGGCCTATATCGCTGCTGCAGGTTTATACGAACTTTATCTCAATGGAAAGAAAGTTGGCGATCATCGCCTTGATCCAATGTATACCCGTTTCGACAGGAGAAACCTATATGTAAGCTATGATGTAACCTTAAATCTAAAACAAGGCAATAATGCCATTGGCGTACTGTTAGGCAATGGTTGGTATAACCATCAATCATTAGCGGTATGGAATTTTGATAAAGCGCCATGGCGGGCCAGACCCACCTTCTGCCTCGATTTAAGAATTACCTATACAGATGGCACGGTAGAAGTAATCAAATCCGGTGATGATTGGAAAACAAGTTTAAGTCCGATCATTTCGAACAGCATTTATACCGCCGAACATTACGATGCTAGGTTAGAACAGAAAGGCTGGAATACAGCAGATTTTGATGACTCAAAATGGCATGGCATTACTTTAAGGGCCGCTCCCTCCAAAAATATTGTTTCGCAGGTGATGCATCCCATCAGAAACGTAGAGGAAATTGCTGTAAAAACCATGCATAAATTCAACAATACCACTTATGTATTTAATTTAGGTAGAAATATAGCAGGAGTAAGTAAAATAAAGGTGAAGGGAGAAAAAGGTACCGTAATCCGTTTAAGGCATGCCGAGCGTTTATATGCAAATGGCCATACCGATTTATCGAATATTGATGTTTATCACCGTCCGAAAGATCAATCAGATCCCTTTCAAACCGATATTTTTATCCTGAACGGTGAAGGTGAAGAAACATTTATGCCACTTTTCAATTATAAAGGTTTTCAATATGTTGAGGTGATGAGTTCTAAGCCAATTGTATTAAGTAAAAATAGTTTGGTAGGTTATTTTATGCACAGCGATGTACCTGCAGCAGGTAAAATATCATCATCCAACAGCCTTGTGGATAAGTTATGGTGGGCCACAAATAATTCTTATTTATCAAATCTTTATGGTTTTCCAACTGATTGTCCGCAAAGGGAAAAAAATGGTTGGACGGGTGATGGACACTTTGCAATTGAAACCGGTTTATACAATTTCGATGGTATCACCGTTTATGAAAAATGGATGGGTGATCACCGCGATGAGCAGCAACCAAATGGCGTTTTACCAGATATTATTCCAACAAGTGGATGGGGTTATGGAACGGCAAACGGCACGGATTGGACCAGTACAATAGCCATTATACCATGGAATATTTACCTGTTTTATGGCGATAGTAAACTCCTTGCTGATAATTATCAGAGCATTAAAAGTTATGTTAATTATGTAGAAGGCACGAGCAAGGGTTACCTGACAACATTTGGAAGGGGAGATTGGGTACCTGTTAAATCAACTTCTGATTTAGAATACACTTCTTCTATTTATTTTTATGTAGATGCTGATATTCTGGCAAAAGCAGCCAAACTTTTTGGTCATCAAAACGACTATTTGCAATACAGTGCGCTGGCCGAGAAGATAAAAAATGCCATCAATACAAAGTTTTTTAATTCGGCCACAGGCATTTATGGCAAAGGTGTTCAAACAGAATTATCAATGGCTTTGCAATGGAATATTGTACCTGATGCATCACGACAAATGGTAGCAGATAACCTGGCTGCCCGGGTAAAGGCCGATGGCATGCACATTGATGTTGGCGTATTGGGCGCAAAGGCAGTTTTGAATGCACTGAGTGATAATGGCCATAGTGATATTGCTTATCAGCTGGCATCACAAAATACGTATCCGGGATGGGGTTGGTGGATTGTTAATGGTGCCACCACCTTACATGAGAATTGGGACATGCAAGCCACCCGGGATATTTCTGATAACCACATGATGTTTGGTGAAATAGGAGGCTGGTTTTTTAAAGGAATTGGCGGAATTAAGATTGATGAAAAACAGCCTGGTTTTAAGAATATTTTATTGAAACCGCACTTTGTTACAGGTTTAAATCATTTTGAAGCCTCTCATACCGGGCCTTATGGCGCTATTCTATCTTCCTGGAAACGAACTACTGCTAAAGGTGTGAAATATAATGTAGTGATTCCTGCAAATTCAACCGCCAGTGTAGAAATTCCTGTTATACCAGGTACAAAAGTTTATTTAGATGGAAAGCAAATTGGTAATACCATTAATATAGGTGCTGGCCAATATGTATTTGATATAAAATAGCAGCTCAGTACCTGAATCTCACCGACAGAAATTAAATATCCATCTAGATAAAATAAAGAGATTGTGGTTGATTAGGAAACTAATTGATTTTACAAATGTGGCTTTAGCTTCAATAAATATTTTTTCTTCGCTCTTTCCCTTTCAGGGGAAAGGTGATGAAAGGCGGATAGGGGCTTAAACCACCCCGCCTTTCAGGCACCCCTCCTTTGGACTATCGTGTTGACACATCTTCTAGGCAAAGTTATTTATGCATTTTGCTGACCAACTTTAATTAAGCATAGGCCTTACCGAAGAACGCCGTGAATCCCAAGGGTCGGAGAAATCAAAAAAACAGGTGTACAATAGTAGAAATGGCACTACCAAACCTTAAACGCAGTGGTTTTGTGTTCATTAATGCAGGTTCGAAGCTTAAAAGAATATGAATACAAAACGAAGTGCCGCTGTTTTTTTGATGTGTGTGGGGTTGTGGCAGGCCCCTTGCTGGATTGACAAAGCGCTTTGGGTACTTTGGCGCTCCAAAATGCGCAGCATTCTTGAACACCGCTAAAAACAATATTAACTGTGAAAAATTGCCATGCCCCCGCGGCAAGAGCGGGCAAAAGATCTTTATAAATTAATTGTGTCCACACGATAGTCCAAAGGAGGGGAATTGCGATCGCCATAATCTGTCGGTTAATGAGCTATAGACTGTAATTAATTTATTTGAATGCGCTGTGCTAAAGATGTATACCAGGTATTGCAATCTGTCAACCAGTCATAAATCATTTTATATGCAGTGATAATTTCGGCAGAAAAATTCAAGGTTGCACCTTCATAACCTTCTTCCTGAAAGATGTAGGCATTTAACCCATAATATAACATTTCTGATAGTTGGGCTACATTAAAGTGGCCAACGGCCTGCAGTTTATAATTCTGGCTTTTAAGGTAATGCTTAAAGCATTTTTTATTGGTGATAGGCTTTGTACAAGTTATCAGGGTAATGATATTGTTTACATCATACAGGGCATTGGCAATAGTAAAGGGTTTATGTTTGCCAGATCGTGGATCGGGCCCGGTAGCTGCGCTAAGCATTTCGGTAAGTATTTGATTCACATCCGATAAACTACTCATTTCAAAGTAAGCTTGAATGAGTTTCCTGAATTCTGTTACAGCTACAACCTGATCAGGGAGCTGTGTGTTTGGGTTTTTAATTTTGGTAGTTTGCATAACCTTAAAATAAAGTATCCTGGTCGCTGCAAACTACCAAATAACTCTTTGCAGAGAAAATTGAGAATGTGGGGCTACCACTCGACCAGGAATATTGTTAATGAAATCTTACTTGATAATCTTCTCTTACTTAAAGTGAAAAAATATATTATTTAATAGTTTGCATTGCCAATGTAAACACAAAAATCTAATTCACAAAATATTTTTGAAGATGGAGAATAGCGAGGGCTAATTGCACTGGTTTAGGTAGTGTGTAGTGAAGCATTCTTTTATTTACTGGTATAAGGAGCTTGATAGAATTTGAAACATTTGATCGCGAAACAAAAAAATGATTACAGAAAAAAAGTTTCAGTGTTTGTAAACAAAATTTTTGTAAACAAAAAAAAGTTTACAAAAATTTTGTTTACAAAAGATGTATTTTGTTTTAACCTTACCTATCGGTCGGTTTCTCACCGGCTGAATTAATCCAATAAATTTTCATCCAAATAAAACTGAAAGATTGTGGTTTGATTAAAAAAAACTAACTGATTGTGTGATGTGGTTTAAGCTTCGATAAATATTTTTTATCGCCCTTTCTCTTTCAAAGGAAAATTGCCAATAGGGGTAAGGCTACGGGGGCAACAATAATTAAAAAATAATTTGAATTTGTAGGTGATTTATCTGCCAGTCATTGGGTGTGGCAGATTTATTATGACGTTATAGTGTGTTGCAAATCTTTTTGCTTGGTCAAAATTCCTTATTGGTTTCATGCAAAAATTAATAATTTCTTGTTAGGCTATAGGATGAAAAGTCGGATTAGTACAATAATTTGTCGCACTGATACAAAAAATATAAGCTGGGAGGCGTGTATATTTGTTTTTAATCATTTTCGCCAAATATATTATGAAGAGACGAACACTGCTCAGATACATTGCTGCTGGTATTCCCGGGCTTTATCTCACACAGGCCGCTAATGCATCATTGCTCCACCATATTTTAGATCATCCAGATATTGGCTCACCAAAAGGCTCCTTTCAGCCAACCTGGGCATCCTTAAAAAATTATCAGACACCTGAGTGGTTTCGGGATGCCAAATTTGGAATGTGGGCACACTGGGGGCCTCAATGTCAACCAGAAGCAGGCGACTGGTATGCCAGGCGTATGTATATGGAGGATTCCAAGCAATACAAGTTTCACCTTGAAAAGTATGGTCATCCTTCCAAATTTGGTTTTAAAGATGTGATCAATACCTGGAAAGCAGAAAAATGGGATCCTCAAGCCATTGTAGATCTTTATCACCACACTGGTGCAAAGTATTTTATGGCTTTGGCAAACCATCACGATAATCTGGATTTATACGATAGTTCTTACCAAAAAAACTGGAATTCAACTAAAATCGGACCTAAGAAAGATATTGTTAAAGGCTGGGCTGATGCAGCTCGGAAAAGAGGATTACACTTTGGCGTAAGTGTTCATGCTGCGCATACCTGGAGCTGGTTGGAAACAGCACAGCGATCAGATAAATTGGGGCCACTGGCCGGTGTTCCATATGATGGGAAGCTTACAAAAGCTGACGGTAAAGGCCAGTGGTGGGAGGGACTTGATCCTCAGGAACTTTATGCCCAAAACCATACTTTAAGTAAAGATAGCCTGGATGACGGTGCCATAAATAGCCAATGGGATTGGGGAAAAGGAGTGAGCATACCCGATCAAAAATATATTGCAAAATTTTATAAACGGACTATTGAACTGATTGATAAATATGGACCAGACATGGTTTATTTTGATGATTCTCAACTGCCGTTATGGCCAATTAGTGATGCAGGATTAAAGATTGCGTCTCATTTCTATAATAAAAGCATCAAGGAAAAAGGAAGCCTTCAGGCAGTAATTACAGGTAAAATTCTAGATATTGAACAGCGTAAGGCCATGGTATGGGATATTGAGCGCGGCCAAAGCAATGCCATTGAGCCGCTTCCATGGCAAACCGATACTTGTATCGGTGACTGGCACTATAACCGGGAAGTTTATGATCAGAAGCGGTATAAAACACCTCAGTCAATAATACATACACTCATTGATGTGGTGAGTAAAAATGGAAATCTAATGTTAAACATACCCTTAAGAGGAGATGGAACAATGGATGAACTGGAAGCTAAAATAGTAGAGGAAATTGGCAAATGGATGCGGGAGAATGGTGAAAGTATTTACAAAACCCGCCCATGGAAGATTTTTGGCGAAGGCCCTGCACAACAGGCTACAGCTGCGCTTACGGAACAGGGTTTTAATGAAGGTAAAGGAAAATCCTTTAGTGTAGAAGATGTAAGGTTTGTAACAAAAGGAGATATTTTATTTGCAACATTAATGTCTGTGCCGCAACAAGGCTCAGTACTGATTAAAAGCCTGGCTGATAATAGCCCACATTATAAGCAGAAGATTAACAAAGTTGAATTGGTTGCAACGGGTGCGCCTTTGCAATTCTCCCATACACCCGAAGGTTTGAAGGTGTTCTTCCCTGAAAATAGCAAATTGCCATCATTTGCTGTTCCAATGAAGATTAGTTAATTATCAAACTGCTACATACTTTATTTACAACTTACCAAAAAAGGCCGGAATTTTCCGGCCTTTTTTGGTGCTGATGGTCAGCAACCTTCGTAAATCTGTAGAATCTATTTTTGAAATGGTCTATAGATAATTATCAGAAATGTTTTTGATGCATTGGCAGCATTTGATATATTCATTGCGTACTAAATAATATCAGATAGGAAGGTAAGGAAGATTTAGCCCGCAGTGGTACTTATGAAATTTATAAAAAACCATTTTCATCTTTTAAATGCTGATGCCGTAAGGTTAGGAAACAGCTGGAATTTTATAAATGTGATTAGCCCTTACTACAGGCTTTATTATATTGAAGATGGAACAGGCTATATCAATAGCCCAGCCGGACGCACCACCCTCACGGCAGGCAATCTGTTCCTAGTTCCCAGTTTTACTCTTTGTGATCTATATTGTGATGGATATTTATCACAGTATTTTGTTCAGTTCTTTGAAGAGTCGCCCGATGGGATTTCTCTATTTGGACATTGCAGGGAGATTTTGACTGTACCTGCATCTGGTATTGATATTGACAACTTTAAAAGGTTGCTTGAGATTAATCCGGGAAGAGGAATCAACCGGTCTGATAACCCAAAAGTATACGAAAAAGATGTTTATTATAAGGAGTATACCAAATTGAATGAACTCCAAACAGCTTCTACTCAATTTGAAACCCAGGGAATTATTTTGCAACTGCTATCCAGATTTATGAAATCAGAAAGGTTTGGGATCTCCAACCAGGAGGTTATACCCTCTGCAGTTCTGGCGGCAATCAGCTACATACAGATTAATATTGCAAAGCCTCTTAAGGTAAGTCAACTTGCTTCAAATGCAAATTTAAATACGGATTATTTCTCCCGTATCTTTCATCATTATGCTGGCAAAAGCCCTGTTAATTTTATACTGGAAAAGCGTATTGAAAGAGCACAATATCTGATAATTACTACCAATATACAATATGGAGAAATTGCCAGGTTAACAGGTTTTGAAAACCAGCAATACTTCTCCAGGATATTCAGAAAAATTACCGGACTGAGCCCGAAAGAATATCGGAACCAAAATCCGGGTTACTAAACAATTATTTATTTATCTTGTGGTTAGTGTTATCACCAATCAATAGAAATTCGTAATAACCCCGAAGGGTAGGGCTCAGCGATGGAGTGAAGCAATCTGATTTGCTATAAGAAATTGCTTTCCCGAAAGGTCGGGACAGGCTGTTGGCTGAAAAAGCCACCTCGCAATGACGAAAAGTCAAAGTCACAATAAAAAATCCGTCATTGCGAACAGAAGGATAGGGTTTAGCGATGGAGTGAAGCAATCTGATTCGCTAAAAAGATTGCTTTCCCGAAAGGTCGGGACAGGCTGTTGGCTGAAAAAGCCACCTCGCAATGACGAGGAGGCAAAGGCGCAATAAAAAATCCGTCATTGCGAACCTAAGGATAGGGTTTAGCGATGGAGTGAAGCAATCTGATTCGCTAAAGAGATTGCTTTCCCGAAAGGTCGGGACAGGCTGTTGGCTGAAAAAGCCACCTCGTAATGACGAAAAGTCAAAGTCGCAATAAAAAATCCGTCATTGCGAACAGAAGGATAGGGTTTAGCGATGGAGTGAAGCAATCTGATTTGCTATAAGAGATTGCTTCGTTGGCTGAAAAAGCCACCTCGCAATGACGACATTTTGATTTGATCGTTTTAATATTTTCGTCATTTATTTCCTATTTGGTGTTATCACCAATCTGGAGAACGAAGTATTATGTTTGGTCAATTAGAAAACTGCTAACTAAACTGGTATGAAAAGGTAAGTAATGCAAGTTATTTCTAACGGCTTTTATCGGGTTACAGTAAAAATAAGCACGGCTAAATTCACTACGACTAATAAGGGTTGTAAAATATTATTTAAACTTTGTAATTTATCACTCGTTGCCGCACTTTTAGTGGGTTGCAATACAATAATATCATGATTCTGAAGGATTAATTTTTTACTGGCTAAACTATTGATATCGTTCAGGTTCACATAAATTAATTCTGGATTTGCACGGTCGCCACGAATAATTTTTAAGGTTTTTGGATCTGCTGTTTTGCTGATTCCACCTGCTTCACCAATGATATCAATCAAGGTGGTATTATCACGTTCAAGAAGAAAATTTCCTTGCTTGCCAAATTCACCCAGTAACGTTACTTTAAGATTAACTACGCTAAGTTCAATAATGGGTTCTTTTAATAGTTTATTTTTATAAATTTCTTGAATTTTAATGGCTGCTTCACGTCGGCTTAATCCGGCAACTTCAATCTTGCCAATAGCGGGTAAATTCACTTTACCATCTAAATCTACCGGATAGGAAAGCACATTCTGTATACCTCCTTGCGCGTTCTGGTTGTTATTGGCACCACTATTTGCAGAACTACCAGTTGTTGCACCAAACTCAAAATTTTGGACATTTCGAATTGCCAACTGATCATTCACCTTTATTTTATAATAGGCATCGCTAATGCCCTGATCATTCACTACGTAAACCTGTTTAATAGTATCAGTAACAATGTCTGATGGGGCATTAAATAAGGTGCGTTCTTTACGAACACTACAACTGGCAAATGAGGCAATGATTATACTTATGAAAAGAAAATTGAAGCATGATTTTAGATATGGCATAATTATGATGTGTAACGTTTTTTCATAAATATAAATGTAGAACAAAAGTACAATTTAAAATTTCTTTACTGCAAGAGAAGATTAGGTTATACTGTTATATCCATATATCTACATATGCCAGCTCATTTATTAAACCCTTAAAGTGTGTTTCATCCAATTTTAAACAATTAATGAATGTATCAATATTAACAAAGAAATATTTAATGTTCTAAAGGTTTGAAAAGGCATTGAAAGAGAGGTGCTTGGCTTCTTAAGTTTGTTAGTGAATAGTCATCTGTAGTTTTATCTATTGCAAAATATAAAGCTGTTGATATATGTCAATACTTAAACTATTTGTATGATATATTAGTCTTTATTTCTTTTCTTTACATTATTAAGTCTAAGTGAGAACTGCTCATTGAATCCTTAGTTTTTATTTCGTTATTAAGTTGTATTGGCAAAAGCTTTTTGTAGCAATTGGTAATCAATGTTAGGAGATAAATACAGTTGATTAATGACACCTCATTTTTGAAATAACATTTTACTAAAGGCAGTATAGCATAACCGTTATATTTCCTTTTGTAATCATCCCTAATAAATACTTATTGTTTTAAGAAATCAACCTTTTTATAAGGCGATTTCAGCGTTCAATTGACTTTTGAATGGTATTTCATCAGTCTGATCTAATTGAGGCAAATAAGTAAACCCTGATTTATTTTTTTAAAGGATTCTTTGTGTGCTGCGCATCCGGCAGGTTATGCAATTAATCAGTTTACTAATGCGCTATGTTTTTACTAAGCCAAACAAAAAAACTAATTTTTAGCACACTTATGTGTTTGTGTGCACTTATGTTTATTAATCAAAAAGTGGTTGCTGCACCCGGATGCAGGTATCAGGGACGGATTTATTACAATAGAACTGCTTCACCACCAAATCCAATGTATGAATATTATACGAATGAAAGCTGGATTGAGTTTAGCTCGGCTACAACTTGTAACGCTCCGGGCAATGAAAGCACTATCTATGTTTTAAATAGTGAAACAACATCAAGATTACCCAAAGGTGGTTTTTGTTTGGTATACTATGGAAACACATACTTAATTGGTAAAGGTATTACTTTTCCAGAAACGCATCAATGCCCAATTGATGATTACGTTCCGTATCTGCTATTTGCATTGCTTCCTCTATCATTTTATTTTTCCAGAAAGCGAGTGCTATTCAGTTAGTTCTTATAATTTATTTCAAATGATAAAGAAGAGCTTTAGCAAAGTGATCTTAAATAAATTTTATCAAAGTGATATTTACGGCAGCAATGCAGATATAAACTATCCTTTTTCCTGTCGTTTTAAATCTTGATAATTGCCGATGCAATTTACAGCTCTATATACAGCTTTCAGGCTGACCGAATATAGGTTGGTTTCTGGCTTACCAATAAAAGTTAATGATGTAGAAAGTAAAAAAGGATTAAGCGTTTATTTAAAAATAACAATTACCAGCATTTGGTTAATGATAGGTATTAGTATGCCATTTACTTGATTTTCAAAAACCACCCCGCCCTTTGGCACCTTCTTGAAAATAGGACTTATTATTGCAATAATCACCATACCCCTACCGATATATTCTTCGCTTAATTATCAGCTTTCTATTTATAATAAATTAATGGCTATTAAAGCCATTTTCTATATCCTAATATTCAACAGATTTTGTGCTTTCGATTTCTTAATAATCATAATTTATTGCCAGATTTTATTTAATTAATGCAATCTAATTTAACGAAAAGTTAACGATGTGTTGTTGCGAATAAATGAACAAAAGCTAGAATTAAAATGGTTTGTAAAAATTATGTTATTGATATAGGTCAATGATTTTTGTGTTTGTTATAAACAGTTAAAAATTACATAAAGCCTCATTTAAATAGAATGAAGATGGTTTTTTTGTAAAAAAGTATCATGCCAGATTTTTGAATTATTTCATTTTTCAATGGTCTGGCAGCTTAGACATTTTGTTGATTTTCCTAATTTGAATACTTTTGTAAAATAAGTAATACAATATCTAATCGTTTTGAAGTTCTCAAATATTAACATTTCGCAACATCCAATATCAATTGGAAACCTATTTTATCAACTACCAAATCATTTCTATAAGTGGGTTAGTTTAAAGCATAAATTAATTGGATTATTAACTATGATGCTATCTATAATCACGCTACATTCTAACGCTCAAATTAGCGGAAAGGGCTGTGATTTTGGAGGTCGAATTGCTACTCAATATTTAGGTACCGCAATATATTATGGCAATGCAAATGATATAGTTGAAGTATATTATACTTCATCCGCAGTTCCAATCAATAAAGGAAATGGTAGGGCGTATGATTGTAATGCGATAAATGATTACGATGAATTTCAAGTTTGGGATTCATCTATACCGCCGTATGGTGGACAGGTAACTGTTACTGCCAGTCATGATATTAGGCGGAATTCATCATCGCGACAACATGAATGTGTGGTGGCATCATCGCGTTATGCTACGCCTGATGGCGAGGGAACAATTGTTGGCTATACCTATAAAGATCCCAATAAATGCACGTCTGTACGGCCTAATAACCTTCCATTAGATGCTTATTTGCCTTTTTTAGTGCTGATAACCGGAGTGATCTCGTTACCAGTTATTCGCAAAAATACTAGCCAAATTTAAAATCCAACTTACGAATTTCTGCCACACTTCTGGCCTTTAAAACTTCGTCAGTCTCACTAATTTTACTGTTCCTGAATGATTTCTTTTTAAACTGGAGAATTTCTGCCACGCTTTTGGCCTTTAAAACTTCGCAAGTTTGTACATCCGACTTACGAAGTTTCGATGGGTGGTGTGAAGGGGAACTTCGTCAGTCTCAAACTGGGCTTTAATTTTCAGAATCGCTATTAAACTAGCGAAGTTCTGCCACGCTTTTGGCCTTTGAAACTTCGCAAGTTTGTAAATCTGACTTGCGAAGTTTCGATGGGTGGTGTGAAGGGAACTTCGTCAGTCTCACTAATTTTACTGTTCCTGAATGATTTCTTTTTAAACTAGCGAAGTTCTGCCACGCTTTTGGCCTTTGAAACTTCGCAAGTTTGTAAATCTGACTGACGAAGTTTCGATGGGTGGTGTGAAGGGAACTTCGTCAGTCTCACTAATTTTACTGTTCCTAAATGATTTCTTTTTAAACTGGCGAAGTTCTGCCACGCTTTTGGCCTTTGAAACTTCGCAAGTTTGTAAATCTGACTTACGAAGTTTCGATGGGTGGTGTGAAGGGAACTTCGTCAGTCTCACTAATTTTACTGTTCCTGAATGATTTCTTTTTAAACTGGCGAAGTTCTGCCACGCTTTTGGCCTTTGAAACTTCGCAAGTTTGTAAATCTGACTTGCGAAGTTTCGATGGGTGGTGTGAAGGGAACTTCGTCAGTCTCACTAATTTTACTGTTCCTGAATGATTTCTTTTTAAACTAGCGAAGTTCTGCCACGCTTTTGGCCTTTGAAACTTCGCAAGTTTGTAAATCTGACTTACGAAGTTTTGATGGGATAGCGTGTAGGAGAACTTCGTCAGTCTCCACTAGCTTTTAATTGTTCAGTGGAGCCATTAAACTGGCGGATTTCTACAACATTTCTGGCCTTTAAAACTTCGCGAGTTTTTTACTAAACCCTAATCACTGTTCACGGTTGTTCAGTATTTTGGAGTGTAAGTTATTGATCTTGAATAAAGTGAATGTAGCATTCCATTCATCTCTGTAGTAGTTTTGAGTCAAAATCAAATCAATGTTCCAGAGATTCGCTTTCCTAGTTTTGTTACTATCCACAGTCACTTCTGATCTTTTTGCCCAATCAACAGGATGTTTAATAGGAAACAATGTATTTACTAATTTAAATGGAAATTTAACGGTTACAATAGTTGTTTCGGTAAGTGTTAGAAATTTTAATAATCCAAGCTTAAGTACGCTTTCAAACGCTTGCCCCAGAGCAACTAATGTTACGCCAGTCACTGGCCCATTAACCTTAACGGCATGCGTTGCAAATGGAAATGTACTTAATATAGGTACTACGGTAACATACACTCCCTTAGTTCCTCCTGTTCAATGTGATTTAGATGATTTAACCCTTCCTTTTGCAGCAGTTGCAGGTACATTGGGGTTGTTTGTTATCAGGAGGCGAAAGATTTATTAAAAAGATATCTTTTAGTCATCTAAATCGATCTGTAAACTCAAAACTTCAATTAATCTGTTAAGTAAGGCATTAATCTTTTCCTGCAAATAAGCCAGATGTTCAGGAGCTATTTTGTAACCATCATCATAGCGTGCACCAATGTAAGCTTGTTGAAGCAATTCAAGCCACTTTAATTCCTTACTCTTTTTAATGTCGAAAATATGCTTAATTGCTGGCAGATAAAACCCGGCAGCTTTTTGAAGTAAAATTAACTGATGACTTTTAGGTGCTTTTCCTTCATATAATTTGATAATCAGGCTAAACATCTGTTCGCACACCTGATGAAGCATAAAAGCTGACAGCTGAAATTTGCCTTCCTTAAAATATGCTAACGCACCTTCCTGAAAACTTTTGGCCTTTTCCAGTCCATCATGAATCACCAGGGCAGAATGTGCCCGGATTTCGGATAATTTACATCCAGGTGTTTCAATCAATTCGTATTGCGGGGCAGATTGATAAATACAATGTTCGCGACGACAATAGCTGGAATAAAATAAATTGCCACGTGCTAACATATCATGCATGGTTCCATAAGAAAAATACCTGATTTCTATATTAATCTTACCCAGGGCAATAAACTCCAGCATATTTCTTGTGACATCACTGGCCTGGTATTGAAAGCGGTCTAAAACCATAATCAAGGTGATGCCCCTGGTATCGTTTCTGCGCTGGAAAATATAGGCCAGCGGAATCAGGCTGGTGATCAGTTCCAACAGGTGCTTAAACTGCTTTTGAGGAAGAGCAACAAGGATTCTGTTCGTTTCCAAGGGGTTGAAGTCCATCTTATCTGTTTATAAATGTTTCATTTTGAAAATGTAAGTATAACCTGTCTTCATCAACCGCAACCAGTAATAAAGCAAGTTCCATGATTTTGATCAGTAATTCATATAAATCAAAGGCACTGCCTGTAGCTGGAGTGATCTGGCCAGCTCTTGAACCACAATAACTCCATTCTTTTAAGTCTTCTCTGATGTTAGAAATGTTTTCAAGAGTGAGTAATGGGTGGAAAACATCAAGGGGGCTGTCCTTTTCATCTTCCTGCAAGGTTAAAATGGCGTAAGGATCGTTCTCTTCCGGCGATGTATGGATGATGTTCTGCAGGGCAAGCCAACTTGAAAAAAGATGGGGTTGTGCTGAAGCTGCAGTAGGCGTTGAGGTCGGAATTTTATAGGCTGAAATAAGGTAACAGGCTTCAAGAAGCCGGGTTAGCTGGTCATGCAGGTATATAATATCCGGTGGTGCCATAGTTGGGTTATTTGATATAACCGCTTTAAACCATGCTTTGAGCTGATCGCGATAACTGCCCAGGCTTCCTTCTCTGAAAAACTGAATAATTTGATGATAAGGATTTTTTAGATATTCATTTCTTAGTAAGGTTGGGCAGGTATCCTGAAAGTGACCGATTTTTATCACTATGCATTGCCGCTCTAATGCCCTCAATAATCGTTCATAGATCAGCCAGCTGGCTTCAATTAATCTTTTGGTGTTGCGATAAAGCGAATAAATGGAGGAATCAAAACCATCTGTGATGCCTTGCTCCAATGAATGGCTGAGCCAGTCATAAAGCAAACTTTTAGATGTAGCCAATTGCTGTTCATCAAGAAAATTAAATACATTAAGTGGCTGCATTAACTCGTCATCAGTTAAATGCCGGGTTTGATCACAATAGAGGTAACTGGTATAGCTGAGCATCTCTTCTGCTACGCTTGTGTGCTCAATGATTAAATTTTTAGCGGTTGATGTTTCTTCCTTTAATGCAAATGAAACTTCATAAAATTCTATGAAGAGCTGATAAAAAAATAGCAGATCAGACGGTGCATATTTAGGGTGATCAGGCTGCTCTGTCAAAGTGATTTCCAGCCACTCATCCATAAAGAAGAGGTGGGTAGGCATACTTTTAAGTTCAAAAAATTTTTCATAAAATAAAAAGGAGGGATGCAATTGCAAATTGGTTTCAGTACTTTTCATGAGCTTAATTTTAATTTAAAATTTATTTACCTTGCGTGTTGCATAACAAAAATAATACTAAAATTAAGTAATACTAAATTTATTTAGCACGACTTATTAACATTTTTTATCATGACTGAAATAGATCGTTTAAAATCGTTGATGGATATATTAAAATTTAGAACTCAAAGAGATTTTGCCGTTGCACTTAACATCAAAGATGGTTCACTATCTGATATACTACGTGGTAGAGGTAGTAGGATTTCTGCATTTATTAAAGATCGGTTAGTGTACAAATTGAATGTAAATATTGAGTGGCTGGAGACTGGTGTTGGAGAACCTATAATGAAAAGTGGACCAGTTATATCAGAAGCTAAAGAAGGTGTGCCATACTTTGATATTAGTTTATCAGATGCAGATACATTGATATTAATGGAAGAACAGGCCGAGTATTTTGTGAATTATAAACCTTTTAATGATTGTACGGCTTATCTTCCGGTTTATGGAGATAGCATGTATCCGAGATATGCATCTGGTGAAATTATTGCTATTCGAGAGATAACAAATTTTGATGTATTGCAGTGGGGTGAAGCTTATGTTGTAATGACAGATGAAAAGGCAAATCACTTGCGAAGCATTAAGATGATTTATCAGCATGCTGATCAGAATAAGCTAATTTTACGTTCATCTAATCCAAATTTTAAAGGTGATACCATCATCGACAAAAGTAACATTACATCGTTATATATTATAAAAGGAAAAATAACGAGAAATCTAATTTAACCCCTATCAGCCTTTCGGCATCTTTCCCCTTAAAGAGAAAGGGCTTGTAATAGAGATTTATTGAGCAATGCGTTAAGTGAATTGTAGATTTTATAAAATACAATATTGTAATTTCCTATCTACAATTACTTCAGTTATATTCTTTTGCAGAGAAGTAATGTGTTTTTTAGGATATCATTAAAAATAAAAATTTGTAAACAAATTTGGAATAATTATGTAACTTTTATTTTATTATTTTCATGATTTATCATTATGTTTATAATACTGTAATCTAGTTGTTATGCATAATGATTTAATCAATGTATTTAAAACTAATATTTCTTTGCTGCAAAACCAGCCCTTATCTGGTGGTATAGTAGCGAAGAACCTTCGCATTAGTGATAATGGTAGTGGTGAGTTAACACTATATGGCGATTTCACCATTACCTTAAAAGTGCTTGATCTTACTACCAGTGGTGCGCCCGATTTAAATAGCCTGATGACTTTTACCCAACAGGTGATAACCTCCAAGTTAAGGGGCGGTGGGTATAAGAGTGGCGTTAGTGTACATAAATATCTTCCTAAGAAAAAGGCTTTCGATAGAAGTAAAACCTGGACTTATTCCATCCGTTATAATTTTAATTTTGATGTTAATGTCATACAGATTAACATGTTAAGCCAATTGAAAGGAAATGACTTTGTATTGGCTGTAGTAGATAGTATAGGTCATCAATTTACAGATCAATATGGAAGACGTCAAGGTTCAAGTGGGCTTACTCAAGGTGATGGTGGGCCAGCGACAATAAGCTACAGTGCTTGGCAAAAAAATAAATATATTGGTTCTCATGAATTCTTTCATACCTTGAATTTAGATGATATTGAATTTTCTGACAAAAAAAATAGATTAATGTATCACTTAGGTGATAATAATGGGCATGTTATATCTGATACTGAAAGAAGTGACATGATGCAATATATATTGGGCGACATTAATAATATGACTAAAAGTACCTATTCAAATTTAAATTTAAATACAGTGAATCGCTTAAGGATTTTTTTAAATAATCAGACGAATGGTTTTAAATACAATAAAAATAAACTTAGGTAGTGTATTACTAATTTTGTTTTTTTCGTGTCAAAATGTTACGAAAAATATAAGTAAAAAATTAACGGATACATGTAACTACTACAGGTATGATGCTGGTCAAATTGTTTCAAACCTTGGCTGTAAAAATTGTCATTTGAGAATGACAGTGGATAAAAAGGATGAGTATGGCTCTCCAACTTTTATAGGCTTAGCCTCAATGGATAGCTTAAAGATTATTGAGTATGCATTTACTAAAAAACATAAAGGCTGGTATGGTAATAATGGAAACTTCCGAACCACGAGAATGGATACATTAAGTGATTGCCAAATAAAAAGTGTAATCAGATATATCAAAGATGCTGCAAGAAATATTCCCATGCCTAGCCAATGAACATTACAGTTTCAAATACAACAAGGCTAAGTTTAGGTAGCATTCTACTTTTTATGTTTGTCGCCTGCATAAATGAGAACAAAATAAAAATAAAAGCACCAAAAAAAAAAATAGCCTGCCAAATTCTTGCAGGTATTATGCATATGATGCCGGGCAAATAGTTTCTAACCTCAGTTGCTATAATTGCCATATCAGGAGAGGTGAAAGATTAAATAATATACCGTCTTTTGATGAGCTTGCAGCTATGGATAGTTTAAAACTTTTAAATTTTGTTTTTACTAAGAAACATAATGGTAATTACAGTATGAAAGGAGCATTCAAGACAGCCAGAATGGACACACTAAGTGATTGCGAAATAAAAAGTGCAATTCGTTACATAAGAGATTATGGTAGAGATATTCCAATTCCTACCCATTAATTGTCATGGTTTCTAATATAATAAAGCTAAGTTTAGGTAGTATTTTGTTCTTATTTACTGCCGCTTGTTTAAATAAACCCTTATCCAATCAAAAAACGTTGGGTAAAGGAAAGATAGTTGATACCTGCAGGTACTACGCTTATGATGTTCACCAAATTGTATCTAATCTTGGCTGTTATAACTGCCATGTTAGAACTAACGAGCGATTATTTGAAATACCGACATTTAGCGAAATATCTATAATTGACAGTTTAAAACTTTTAAAATATACATTTACTAAAAAGCATAAAGGTTGGTATGATAAAAGCGGAACTTTTAAAAAGTCAAGAATGGATACTTTAAGTGATTGTGAAGTTAAAAGTGTCATTCGCTATATTAAAGATTATAATAGGGATACACCGCCTATGCCTAATCACTAATTGTCATGGTTTTAAATATAATAAAGCTAAGTTTAGGTAGTATTTTGTTCTTATTTACTGCCGCTTGTTTAAATAAACCAAAATCAAAAGAGAATACTTTGATTAAAAAAAAGCTAAGTGATACCTGCAGGTACTACGCTTATGATGTTCACCAAATTGTATCTAATCTGGGGTGTTACAATTGCCATATTTGGCAGGTAATAGATTAAATGAAATATCAACATTTGAAGAATTAGCTAAGATGGATAGCTTAAAACTGATCAATTATGCCTTTACCAAAAAACACAAAGGATGGTATAGTAAAACTGGATCGTTTAAAACTGCAAGGATGGACACTTTAACTGATTGTGAAATAAAAAATGTTATTCGTTATATAAAAGATGCTGGAAGAGATATTTCATTACCTAGCCAATAATAGTTATGGTTTCAAATATAATAAGCTAAGGTTCGATAGCATCATGCAATTGAAAACATGATTCATTACATCAAAAGTATTATAAACATGATTCATTACATCAAAAATATTATAAAGATAAGCCGATATATAATACTAATAACTAATTACTTAAAGTATAATTAATTTTTAAAAATTAAAGTATTTTATTACATTCGGGTATGATTAATCCATTAGCTTATGAAAAAGTTATGCTTAATCATCCCTCTCTATCTCATCCCATTTTTCGTTTTTGCAGAATATGGTTGTCTGGTTCCCGGCTACCCAGAGTTGCTTATTTATCAAAGCAACCCGCCAGGTGGAATATATTCAAATACACCGGGGGAGCTTTATCCAAGTGCAGATTGTAAGTGGACTTTAGATCAGTCACAGCCATCGGCTGGTTGTATTGGGCATGGCAAAGCAGGTACGAAAGGAACTTATTATCAGGAATGCCCTGTTGATGATTTTATCCCGCTATTATTTATCTTTACGGCAGGAGTATCTTTTTTAACCATACGTAAAAAGCCTTTGCGATTCAAAAATGAAAATATCCATAATTACCGTAATTTATAACGGAGAGGCTTACCTGAAAGAGTGTATCGAATCAATCATCAATCAATCTTATCAGGATATTGAGTATATTATTGTGGATGGTGCTTCTACTGATGGCACCCTTAAAATTGTAGAAAATTACCGGCATGCTGTAAAACATTTAGTTTCTGAGCCCGACCAAGGATTGTACGATGCCATTAATAAAGGCATTCTGCTAGCATCAGGAGATGTGGTCGGGATTTTAAATGCTGATGATATGCTTGCAGATGAAAATGTAATCGCACAGGTGGCAAAGGCTTTTACAGAACATGCTGAAATTAACGCCGTTTATGGTGATCTGAATTATATCAGGCCGGTTAGTAATCAAATTTTAAGAGCCTGGAAATCCAAACAGGCAGATGAGTGGGATATAGCAAAAGGGTGGATGCCAGCTCATCCTACACTCTATATTAAAAGAGATTTATTTGAACGGTATGGTAATTACGCGCTAGATATAGGTACCGCTGCAGATTATGATCTCATTTTAAGGTATTTTTTTGTGCACCGGATAAAGGCTGTCTACTTATCCATACTTATGGTTAACATGAGAATGGGTGGGGTAAGTAATAAAAATCTATCCAGCTTAGCGGGTGCTTTTAAAAATGATTTCAAAGCATTAAAAAGAAATCGAATTCCAAATCCTGTCAAAGTGTTATTCAGAAAAAAACTATCAAAAATTATGCAATACTGGTAGTTTATTAAGAAGCAAGGACTTACATCACCACATATCTCCACTAATTTTTTATTCAAGTATTTAAATATTTTTTTACGGTGAAATAAATATACCTCAATATTGAGCTGAATAATCTTAAATAGGGTTGAAAAATGCTATGAGAATTATCAATTTAAAGAATAAAAAGAACAAAGAAAAACTACAATGATTGTTATCTTTGCTAAAATAGTTCCCCCGTTTTGTATATACACTTTTTATCAACTACTCCAGAAGTATTCTATGGTGCAATATTTTTATTGTCGCTAATACTTGTGATATTTAGTGTTCCATCCATTATTCATGCCTCATTAAAATATAAGCTTTTTGATGTTAGCGATTTGCATCGTAAAAGTCATGCAGAAAATATATCAAGGCTTGGTGGGTTATCAATCGTTTCTAGTTTTACCATCTGTACATTATTGTTTTCAGCATTCATTAGTTTTAAAGAAGCCAACTTTTTAATTGTTTCATGCATCATTCTGGCGGGTTTAGGTTTAAAAGATGATGTTTATGGTACCAATACCAGTACCAAATTTTTGCTGCAGTTAATTGTTGCCTCTATACTTGTTTTTTTTGGAGATTTTAGGCTTACCAGTTTGTATGGGGTGTTGGGTATTAATGAAATCAATTACTTAGGCGGAGGTGTGTTTTCTATTATTCTAATTATCTTTTTAAACAATGCTTTTAACCTTATTGATGGCATTGATGGTTTAGCCGGAACAATAGGCATTTTGGCAAGTTTAAGTTTTGGTGTATGTTTTGCCATTATGCATCAGCTGCCTTATGCCTTTATTGCTTTTGCCCTTGCTGGTGCCATTGCTGGCTTTTTAAAATACAATTGGTTTCCGGCTAAAATCTTTATGGGCGATACAGGAGCGTTAATTATTGGCTTAACCACAGCTGCATTGGCAATTAAGTTTATAGAACTGAATAAGTTTACGGGGGCCAATAAACCCGCTTTTTATTCTGCACCTGCCATTGCTGTTTCCATTTTAATAGTTCCAATTTTCGATTCTCTTCGCATTTTTACCGTTCGGATTTTAAAGAAACGGTCACCATTTCTTGGCGACCGAAACCATATCCACCACAGGCTTGAGGATTTAGGTTTTAAACCTGATAAAATTGTAATGTTAACTGTAATTTTAAACTGTATTACTATGTTTTCCACTATGTTTTTGCAACACATGGGCAGTTTTCTATTAATATTTCTTTTAATTGGAATTTGTATGATATTCAATTTGCTGATTTCAAGGCAACTTATTAAACAGTCTCGCTTATGAAGCGTAAATAAATGAAGGCAGAATTTACGATCAAGCTTTAATCTGGAAATAAACATTAATTTTGCGCTCTAAATTTTAATAAAATGAGGCTGGCAATTAATGGTTTCGGTAGAATAGGGAGAACTTTTTTACGCCTGGCATTGCTAGAAGGCTTTGAGGTAGTTGCCATTAACGATTTGGCAGATGCCAAAGCCATGGCTCATCTTTTTAAATACGATTCTGTACATGGTGTTTTTAATGGAGAAGTAGCCGCAAAACCTGATGCATTGGTTATTGGCAAACTTGCCATTCCCGTTTTTTCGATTAAAGAAGCTGAAGAACTTCCATGGTCTGCCTTGAGGGTAGACCTGGTGATTGATTGTACCGGAAAAAACCTAACCATGGAGACTGCTGGTAAACATATTACGGCAGGAGCAAAGCAAGTATTGATTTCAGCACCTGCTGCAGATGATATTCCGATGGTGGTATTAGGTGTTAATGAAAGCCAAATCGATTTAAAAAGTAAAATCATTTCTAACGCCAGCTGTACCACCAATAATATTGCGCCAATGATCAAAATATTAAATGATCACTGGGGCGTAGAAGAAGGTTATATTACCACTATTCACTCCATGACTGGTGATCAGAACCTCCATGATTCCAATCACAAAGATCTTCGCCGGGCAAGGGCAGCATCTTCTTCCATTATCCCTACCACTACAGGTGCAGCGAAAGCCATTACCCACATCTTTCCAGAACTGGATGGCTGTTTAGGCGGAGCCGGAATAAGGGTGCCTGTTTTAAATGGTTCGCTAACTGATTTTACCTGTTTATTAAAAAAGAAAACAACCATTGCCGAAATTAATGCAGCATTTAAAACTGCTGCAGAAAATGAACTGGCAGGTGTGATTGAATATACTGAAGACCCAATTGTTTCTGTAGATATTATAGATAATCCACATTCCTGTATTTTTGATTCACTTTTAACATCTATAGTAGGCGATATGGTTAAAGTGGTTGGCTGGTATGATAATGAATTTGGTTACAGCTCACGCCTGGTAGATGTGGTTAAAAAAATCGATCAGGCGAATCAATACAATTAATACTTTGTAGAAATCAGGGCATATTTTTGGCTACCAGTTTAAACCACCTAATGCTTTTTTATATTTAGCCTCATCAAATTTATACAAGTCGGGCGCTTTGTAGGCCCCACCTCTTCGTTGCTCATCCAATTTTATAAGGATATCATAACGCATCATTTTGCGATAAAAATTTCCACGGTTTAGCTTTTCTCCAAGAATAGCTTCATACAAGCCCTGTAATTCAGGAAGTGTAAATGCCTCTGGTAGTAAATTGTAGCCAATAGGTTTATAACTGATTTGTTCCCTTAAGGTGCTCAGTGCTTTTTTGATGATCGTTTCATGGTCCATTACCAATCTGGGAAGGGCATTAACCGGCATCCATTCACAACGGTCTGTGAAGTTATCAGGTACCGGGTTTACCTTGGTCTGGTCAACCAGTGCATAATATCCGATGGTGATAAAACGCTGCTTATGCCACAGGTCATCAGGATAATCCTTAAAATATTGTTCAGATCGGTTGAGGTCTCCAAACACACAAAAATTATTCAAAAATATTTTATCGGCACCACTTCTTTCATATAAAATTCTTTTCGCCGCATCATCAATACTTTCATCCTTTTGCAAATATCCACCAGGTAAAATCCAGTTTTCTTCCTCTTTCATCTTCAGCAATAACACATTTAACTGGTTGTTCAGAAAGCCAAACACCACACTGTCTATTGAAATATGAGGGATTGAATTTCGCCATAACTCCACACTTATATCTTTAATATCCTGATTGATCATAGGTTTATTTTATATGAATTAATGACTTCTAAAATTAATAATTTGTTTTTCTTAATTAAACATATTAATATTGCTTCATAATGAAGCAATGATAAATCTGCTGATTACGCTAACCAATACCGCTTTCCTTCATTTTTTTGCTGAAAACTACTATAAAAATTACATACTTAATCCGAGTTGGCTATGAGCACCCTAAAGATTACCCTAATGTTAGTACTTTCCGTATTTTACATTTCATCTTATGCGCAAGAAAAAATAAAAAGAGATTCTATTCCTCAAAAAAAAATTGGAGAGAAAAAAGAAGAAGATAATAGAAACGTCATGCTGAACGCGGCAAATAATACTGGTCCGAGGGATGTAAATATCGGTTTGCCATCAACGGTTGGCGGAATTACCATTCAGGAAAATAACCTCCCCGTTGTTTACTTTTTTTGGCCTGAATTACCAAACAGAACCTGGCGCCAAAGTGTGAGCCTGCAAAAAACAGGTTTATTAAAAATAGGAGAATCAGTAATTACTACAGGAGATCTGGGTTTTGCGGTTAATTCCTATACAAAACTAGGTACGCCGAAATTAGAGGTTGTTGGTAATTTATCTGGCAGCCATTATGGTTGGTTAAAAGGTGATGTAAATGTTTCGGGGCCAATATCAAACGGTTGGTCATATGTAGCTGGAATTTATCAAAATTATGATCCCAATTCTTTTGATGTTCAATTCTCCAATTATTCTGATAAAACACAAATTTATCGTGCCGGGTTAACGAAGCGATTCAAAAAAGATAAAGGAGAGATCAGTTTTCTATATAAATATGCCAATTCCATTTCGTTAACCAATTATGCCGTGTTTAAATATAAAGAAAACGGCCAGGTTGAGGAGTTGGATAACTTTAGAATTGGCAGGGATTCTTACATCATCAATGATGGGATTATGAAGTTTAAAGATATCCGTACAGGAGCATTTTCTTTTAAGAATGAAGGTGGAAATGACGCCGCATCAAGTTCACATAGTTTTGATGTCCTTGGAAATTATAAACTTAAAAACGACTGGAATTTTAATTTTAGTACACGTTTAAGATTTGCGAAAGCCACAACACTAACCAATATTCCTTTAGGGATTCTTCAGGCTGGATCAAACGATGGCTTTTCTTACGTAAGCAACGGACAGGCGTATACCGGAAATGTAAATTCTATGCTGGGCTTATCTACACCAAAAACGCCTACACAAACTTTTCTCTCCAGATTTGAATTAACAAAAAAAGTAAATAACCACAATTTAAGGGTGGGTTTAACCGAGTATTATTATAACGTGGATCAATATACTTCAAGCCGGTCTTTCTATTATCAAACCGTTTCTGCTAATCCAGAAAAGCTGGTCAGAAATACACCAGGCGGAACTTCTAACACGGATGCCGATGGATTCTACAACTATAATGTAGGTGGAGAATATCATGACGGTTATGAAAATAAATTGTCTACTTATTTCTCTGATCAATGGAACGTTTCTGATAAGTTCTCTTTGAATTATGGAATTAATTTAAGGTACCATCGGATAGACGGAAATTACGATCAAACGCCGCGTACAATTGGCTTTGTTTTCGATCCAAATCAAAGAACAGCCATTCTCAATAACTGGTTCCACCTTGGAGGATCGGTTAACGCAGTTTACAAAATTACTAATAGATTAGGCTTGCTGGCTGATTTTACCTACGCTGAAAACAATGGTCGGTTAGAAAGTTATTCGGGCGCAGTAATACCGAATATGTCAAAAACTAAAAGCCCGCTGGGTGCTTTTGGTATCTACTATAATCACGATAAATTTAGTGTCGTTTCTCAGGCCACTTATTTAACCAGAAACAATTACTTCTCTCGTTTAAATCTGGTGAACCCTGGTAATGCCAGTGAGTCGCAGGTGGTCACCGTGAACTATGACATTCAAACATTGGGCTGGACTACCGATATTGTAGCCAATCCGTTTAAAGGATTCAATATCCACTATCTGGTTACTTTTCAAAATCCAATTTATAAAAACTACAACTTCACCGCCTTTGGAAATAACTACTCATATGATAATAAAAACGTACTGGAGATTTCTAAAGTGTTAATGGAGATTGATCCAAGTTATACTTATAAAGATTTTAAAGTTTGGGCCAGTTTTCGCTATTTCAGCAAGCAATTTGCTAACTTAACCAATGCACTTTATTTCGCTGCCCGATGGGAAACTTTTGGCGGCATAAATTATAAGGTGAACAAACATTTTGATTTCGGTGTAACTGCCGTAAACTTCTTAAACCAGACCGGTGCAAAAGGTACCATCAATGGCGCAGAGTTAATTACAGATGCATCTGCTTATTACAACCAGATTTTAGTAGGTTCCTATATCCGTCCGTTTACCGTTGAGGCCTCATTAAATTTCAGATTCTAACCAAATGAAGAAAATTACAGTAATCCTGTCTATGGCCCTGTTGGCGAACTTTTCATTAAGCGCACAACAGTTCTCCATCGTTAAAAATAACCGTGGTGCCACGCTTGGCTATTCCACCAGTTCGGGCATTAAAATATTAACGGTTAATGGTTTAAAGTTTAAAGATCTAAACCGAAACGGCAAGCTTGACCGATATGAAGACTGGCGTTTAACCGCAGATGAAAGGGCAAAAGACCTCGCTTCGAAAATGACGGTAGAACAAATTTCCGGTTTAATGCTTTACAGCAGGCACCAGGCATTGCCGGCAGGCGTAGCTGGATACAATATGGGTACTTACAACGGTAAGGTGTTTCCAGAAAGCAAGGCGAAGGCATCAGATTTAACGGATCAGCAAAAGCTTTTTTTAAAAAAGGACAACCTGCGTCATGTCTTGCTAACCAGTGTGCAAACGCCGGAAATTGCAGCCATCTGGAATAATAATGCACAGGCTTTTGTAGAAGGCATTGGTTTAGGTATTCCGGCAAATAACAGTTCCGATCCCCGACATACTGCAATAGCCACAAGCGAGTTTAATGCCGGTGCCGGTGGTAAAATTTCCATGTGGCCTGATGGTTTAGGCATGGCGGCAACCTTTGATCCGGAAATTGTAGAGCAGTTTGGGCAAATCGCAGCGAAAGAATATCGGGCCCTTGGCATTGCAACAGCATTATCTCCTCAAATTGATCTTGGAAGTGAGCCTCGCTGGTATCGCATTGCGATGACTTTTGGCGAAAGCCCGTTATTAACCACAGATATGGGACGCGCCTACATTGATGGTTTTCAAACTTCTTATGGAAAAGATGAAATTAAAGATGGCTGGGGTTATCAAAGTGTGAATGCAATGGTAAAACACTGGCCAAGTGGCGGGGCAGAAGAAGAGGGCAGAGACGGGCATTGGGCTTATGGAAAATTTACGGTTTACCCTGGCAATAATTTGCAGCAACACATTGATCCTTTCGTAAATGGTGCTTTTAAACTGAAAGGAAAAACAGCAAAAGCATCAGCAGTAATGCCTTATTACACCATCACTTTTGATCAGGATAAAAAGTATAAGGAAAATGTAGCCAATGGCTTCAGTAAATATATTATTACTGATTTATTAAGAGATAAATATGGCTACGATGGCGTGGTGTGTACCGATTGGCTGGTTACTGGTGATGAAGGGAAAACGCCAAATCTTTTTGCAGGTAAACCCTGGGGTGCCGAAGCTTTAACTATTGCCCAAAGACATTACAAAGTTTTAATGGCAGGCGTAGATCAGTTTGGCGGTAATAATGATCAGAAACCTGTTTTGGAAGCTTATCAGATGGGCATAAAGGAATATGGCGAGAAATTTATGAGGGCTCGTTTTGAAAGGTCTGCCGTGCGTTTACTTAAAAATATATTCCGCGTTGGGCTTTTTGAAAACCCTTACTTAAATGTAGCCGAAACCAAAGCCATTGTTGGCAATGCTGAATTTATGAAAGCAGGTTATGATGCGCAATTAAAATCGGTAGTACTGTTAAAAAATAGTGCTAACGTACTTCCGCTAAAACCAAAACAAACCGTTTATATCCCTAAAATATACACAGCGGCTACCAAAGACTGGTGGGGCATTTATACTGCCGCAAAGTTTGATTACCCTGTTAATATAGAACTGGTTAAAAAATATTACAATGTAACAGATGTGCCTGGTCAGGCAGATTTTGCGATTGTGTTTGTTTCAAGTCCGCAAAGCGCAGAAGGTGGTTACGATATCAATGATCGCATCAATGGAAGTAATGGCTATGTTCCAATTTCTTTACAGTATGGTACTTATACCGCAGAAAATGCCCGATCTAAAAGTATCGCTGCAGGCGATCCGGTAATAGATGCAACTATTAAAGACCGCAATTACAAAGGCAAAACGGTTACTGCATCCAATACCATGGATTTGCGGACCATTCTGGATACCCGCGAAATGATGAAAGAAAAACCAGTTATCGTTTCAATTACTGCATCAAAACCGATGATTTTTAATGAGTTTGAGAAAAATGTAAATGGCATTGTATTGAATTTTGGTGTTTCCACACAAGCTGTTTTAGATATTATTTCAGGCAAAACTGAGCCATCCGGCTTGCTGCCTTTGCAAATGCCTGCCAATATGAAAACAGTCGAAAACCAGAAAGAAGATGTTCCATTTGATTTAATTCCTCATCAGGATACAGATGGGAACCGCTATGATTTTGGTTATGGTTTAAACTGGAAAGGCGTAATTAAAGATGCGAGAACAGAAAAATATAAAAAATAACGGCTGAAATTTTATGCTATGCAGATGCTACTTCATTTAAGATAGTGTTTTGAAATTTCGATTAATAATAACAAAATAGAACCCCATGAAAAATAAAATTCCCTTATTACTATTTACTGCGCTCAGCTTTTCTTTTTCAGTTAAAGCGCAGGAAGCAATTAAACTATACAATGGCAAAGTACCAGGATCTGAAAACTGGAAGCAGAAAGAAGCACAGGTTTATTCTGAGTTGTTTAAAACAGAAGTGGTGTATAATGTAACCAATCCATCAGTTTTGGTTTATAAAGTACCTGAAGGCGTGAAAAATACAGGTACAGCCATAGTGATTGCACCCGGCGGCGGTTTCCAGAGTCTATCTATTAATAGAGAAGGTGTTGATTTAGCCAAGCGACTAAGTGAAAAAGGAATTACCGCTTTTGTTTTAAAATATCGTTTACTCGAAACTATATCGAATGATCCTGCAAAAGAAATGATGGATAAATTGAAAGACCGTACCGCTTTCGAAAAAAGCACTGCACCATTAATTGAAATGGCTGCAAAGGACGGAAGGAAAGCCCTTCAATATGTATATGAGAATGCGGCTAAATTAGGCGTAAAAACCAATCAGATTGGCATCATCGGTTTTTCTGCGGGCAGTACCGTTGCCATGCAAACCGTATTAAATAACAACAGCACTTTCATTCCAAACTTTGCAGCGTCTATTTATGGAGGTGTTTCCGCAGAACTTTTGCAAAAGCCCTTACCTAAACTCAATACTCCTTTATTTGTATGTGCCGCAACAGATGATCAGTTAAAACTGGCACCAAGGAGTATCCAGTTGTATAACAAATGGCTTGAAGGTGGTTACCCGGTAGAGTTGCACATGTATGAAAAAGGTGGTCACGGCTTTGGAATGGGGAAACAAAATCTGCCGGTTGATAGTTGGGTTGACCGATTTGAAGACTGGTTAAAATATCACAAATTATTAAACTAATTATAGCCAAATAGATAAAATATGAAAAAGCATCACGTAAATCAAACTTTAAAGCTATCGCTGATGGCAGCATTGGTATTTTCAAATATCTCCTGGAAAAATGCATCACCCAAACACACAGAAAAATCTGTGAAAATTACCATTAATGGTTTCACTTTCGATGATTTAAACGGTAACGGTAAATTAGACAAATATGAAGATTACCGCTTACCAATTAGTGAGCGCATTGATGATCTGATCAGTAAAATGACTGATGAGGAAAAAGCATCAATGTTAATGGGAACCGGAATGCCGGGTTTTGATGGTTTAACGCCAGTTGTTGGTGCCATTGAAGGTCGCGTTCCTGGAGCAGCTGGTGGAACTTATGCCATAAAACGTTTAGGGATTCCGGAAATTATCGTAGCCGATGGGCCTGCCGGATTGCGCATCAAACCCATCCGAGATAATAATAAAAATACCTATTACTGTACCGCTTTTCCTGTTGGAACGGCGCTTGCCTCAACCTGGAACCCCGAACTGATTCAAAGTGTGGGCAAAGCCATGGGGAATGAAGTAAAAGAATATGGCGTTGATGTGCTTCTGGCTCCGGCCTTAAACATCCATAGAAATCCTTTGAATGGACGTAATTTTGAATACTATTCAGAAGATCCGCTAATTTCGGGTAAAATAGCTGCAGCTATGGTGAATGGGATCCAATCAAATGGTGTAGGTACTTCCATTAAACATTTTGCAGCCAATAATCAGGAAACTAATCGCCTTTCGATTAATGAGCACATCACCGAAAGAACCATGCGTGAGCTTTATTTAAAAGGCTTTGAAATCGCGGTCAAAGAATCCAATCCATGGACAGTCATGTCATCATACAACCTGATCAACGGAACGTATACTTCAGCAAGAAAAGATTTGTTAACTGATATCTTACGCAATGAATGGGGTTTTAAAGGAATTGTAATGACCGATTGGTTTGGTGGTTATGCCGGATTTAGTGCACTACAAGGTGGAACCAGTAATGTTGTCGCCCAGCTTGACGCAGGAAACGATTTATTAATGCCAGGTCTTCCTGCTCAGAAAAAAGCTATTTTAGAAAACATGAAAAGTGGTAAGCTTTCAAAAGCAGTGGTGGATACCAACATTAAAAGAATTTTGGAGCTGGTTTTTAAATCGCCAACCATGGCGAAATATAAATACACCGATAAGCCAAACTTAAAATCAAATGCAGAAGTAACGCGGAATGCTGCTGCGGAAGGAATGATTTTGCTTAAAAACGAGAATAATTTATTGCCATACCAAACCAAAGAAAATGCCATTTCAGCATTTGGTGTAACCTCATACGATTTTATTGCAGGTGGAACCGGAAGTGGTGATGTAAATGAGGCCTATACCGTTTCCTTGATTGAAGGTCTGGAAAAAGGTGGTTATAAATTAGATGCAGAACTCAAAACGATGTATACCCCTTTTGCCGCTAAAGAAAAAGCTGCAGAGTTAGAAAGTCGTAAAAAACGTGGAATTCTTGCATTGCCACAAAGATTACCAGAACTAGATTTAAATAAGGATTTAATTGCTAAAAAAGCAGCATCAACTGAATTGGCGGTGATTACCATTGGAAGAAATTCAGGTGAGGGAGGCGATCGTACAGTAGATAATGATTTCAACCTTGCTGCTGATGAAATAAATTTAATTAATAACGTTACCGAAGCTTTTCATGCCAAAGGCAAAAAAGTAGTGGTGATTTTAAATATTGGTGGCGTGATTGAAACCGCTAGCTGGAAAGATAAAGTAGATGCCATTTTACTCTCTTGGCAGCCTGGCCAGGAAGGTGGAAATTCTGTAACCGATATTTTTAGTGGAAAAGTTACCCCTTCAGGAAAATTAACCATGACTTTTCCCGTGAAATATGAAGATACCCCATCAGCGAAAAACTGGTTAGGTACACCTGCCACAAACCCGGAAAACGTAACCTATGAAGAAGGCATTTATGTTGGTTATCGCTATTTCAATACCTTCAAAGTAAAACCATCCTTTGAGTTTGGTTACGGGTTGTCTTACACAAGTTTTGAATATTCTAACTTAAAATTGAGTAGTAAAACATTTGATGGAAAGTTAACCGCTTCCGTTACAGTAAAAAATACAGGTAAAGTAGCAGGGAAGGAAATTGTACAACTCTATCTTTCAGCACCGCATCAAAATATAGATAAACCAGTAGAGGAATTAAAAGCTTTCTCAAAAACAAAGTTGTTAAAGCCTGGTCAGTCAGAAACAGTACAATTAGTCCTGTCGCCAAAAGATCTGGCTTCGTTTATGGAAAACAGAAGTGCATGGGTGGCTGAAGCAGGAACCTATAAATTAGCTATTGGTGCTTCATCATTAGCCATAAAACAATCTGCCGAATTTTCTTTAGTTAAAGAACTGGAAGTAGAAAAAGTACATAAAGCTTTTGCCTTAACCACTCCAGTTAACGAGCTTAAAAGTAAATAAATTTTAAAAGCATCCATAAAAACCTATAGATAGGGTTTTATGGATGCTTTTTATCATTTGAGTTGCTGTGCCTTATACTCTTTGCATTTCTAATCGCAACCGTAATGGCTTTCTTTTGAAAAGCAACCATCAAAATTCTTACCTCAATTTTTAATCAGGTTTCAAATGCTTTGCTAACTTTGCCAGGGCTCTTAAAAAACATCCTTGTATCTGCCTTGTTATTAGATACACAACTTTTGATAAAGTAACATATGGTTAAATTCATTCTTCCTGAAGAAGTTCTCCCGCTTAGAAGCCTGATGTTAAGAAATGGTAAGCCATTGGATGAATGTGTTTTCGATGGAGATAAAGCATACGATACCTTTCATCTCGGTTATGTGGAAGATGATCAAATCCTTTCAATAGCTACTTTTATGCGGAATGATTTTTTTCCAGAAGATGGAGAAGGTTACCAACTTCGTGGAATGGCTACTCATCCCGATTATGGTGGACGAGGCTATGGAGCAGCACTAATCAATTTCGCTATCGAATATCTAAAGGAATATAAAACAGATTATCTTTGGTGCAATGCAAGGTGTGCAGCTGCACCTTTCTATAAAAAAATAGGGTTTATCAATGAATCACCTGAATTTGATATTCCGGGTATTGGTATTCACTACGAAATGAGACTAAAACTAAAATAATATATAAACATGAAAACAATCGATCAGTTAAATTTTAAAGATAAAAAAGCGCTAATCCGGGTAGATTTTAATGTGCCTTTAGATGACGAATTTAAAATTACCGATGATAAGAGAATGCGTGCGGCACTGCCAACCATCACAAAAATCTTAAATGATGGCGGTTCTGTTGTGTTAATGTCTCACCTGGGCAGACCAAAAGATGGCCCTACTGATAAATATTCTTTAAAACATATTCTGGGTGATTTATCCCGCATGCTTGATTTGGAAGTAAAATTTGCTGCTGACTGCATTGGTGAAGATGCGGTTAACCAGGCAAAAAATCTTTTCCCGGGTGAAGTGCTATTATTAGAGAACTTACGTTTTTACAAAGAAGAAGAAAAAGGCGATGTAGCTTTCGCAGAAAAATTATCTAAACTTGGTAATGTTTATGTGAACGATGCATTTGGTACAGCCCACCGTGCACATGCTTCTACTTCAATTATTGCACAGTTTTTCCCTGATGCAAAATACTTCGGTTATTTAATGGCTTCAGAAGTAGAAAATGCAGAAAAAATCTTAAACCATGCAGAGCGTCCGTTCACTGCAATTATGGGTGGTGCGAAAGTTTCCGACAAAATTTTATTAATCGAAAAATTATTAGATAAAGTAGATAACCTGATCATCGGTGGTGGTATGGCTTATACTTTCGCTAAGGCGCAAGGTGGCGAAATTGGTACTTCACTTTTAGAAGCAGATAAACAAGAACTTTCATTAGAATTAATCGAAAAAGCAAAAGCTAAGGGTGTAAATTTAATTTTGCCTGTAGATACAGTAATTGCAGATAAATTTGCGAATGATGCTGATAAGAAAGATGTAGATTCAGGTCAGATTCCTGCTGACTGGATGGGGTTAGATATCGGTCCGAAATCAGTTGCCTTATTTCAGGATGTGATTAAAAACTCCAAAACCTTATTGTGGAATGGTCCGATGGGGGTTTTTGAAATGGAAAATTTTCAGACAGGAACCAAAGCTGTAGCTGATGCTGTAGTGGCAGCTACGACTGATAACGGTGCTTTTTCATTAATTGGTGGCGGCGATTCTGCTGCTGCAATTGCTAAATTCGGTATGGAAGATAAAGTTAGCTACGTATCAACTGGTGGTGGTGCTTTATTGGAGTATATGGAAGGTAAAGAATTACCAGGCGTTAAAGCAATTAACGGATAGTTAATTTAGTTGTCGGATGAATAATAGGCTATTTATATTCATCCGATGACTATTTAAGAAGCCTTTCGTTTAAAATCTAACATCGCTTCACTCTCTTTGATAAATTCATCTTTTCTTATTTCGCTTAGCATAAAAAATAATTCCTTATTACATAAAGTCCCATTTCTCAGGCCAGCTAAATCCAGGTAAGATGAAAACCGCCATTGGTTTAAGCGCTTTGCCAGGCCAGCCCTGACTGGATTTAAATGAATGTAATGAGCGCAAGTTGCCAAGTAATTTACAGCATTATTATTGTTTTTATCAATCAGCTCTTTTGCTTTTGTTTTTTGCTGAAACAAGGAACCACTTCTACCTTCCTGAAGATTAATTGCCCGTGTATAAGACCTGAGCAAAATTCCAATGGCATTATTTAAATTATTAGATTTGAAATCTTCAGGAGTAAGTATCATTAAATGAAAATGGTTGGGCATTAAGCAATAGCACAATATATCACCATGTGGAATTAATTTTTTCCTGATCTTGTCTAGAAAAAACAAATAATTTGCTTCTGTGAAAAATATTTTTTGGCTATTATTTCCTCTATTATAAATATGATAAACAGAATGGGTCTCGAATTTCATTTCTAAATATAATAATTTTGTAACAGCATACTAATTTCAATTATACTGTAATACAAACCTCTAATTTCAAGTTTCATTTCTAGAAGATTTTGACTTTGGATCACTATTGATCCGAATCATTCTGCCAGTTTGTGGCTTTATTCATTCATTTCTTCAATAATTAGTCTAGATTTGGGGAGTAGCGTTATTCTTTGGGAATACTTCCCACTTTAAGAAATTGCTTCTTATAAAGGATTGGTTATTAGTGTGTATGGTGTTTTATGAGTGTAGCTAAAGTTGTTTTTTAATTTAATTAAACAGCTTTAATGTAACAAAAAAGATGTTGAAAACTTTTTTGTGGTAAAAAGTGGTAAAAAGTGGTAGAACTCTTTACTTTTACACTAGATAAAAAGTGTAGATACCACTATGACCCAACTTTTAGGAGAATTCGATTGTAAACTTGACGCAAAGGGACGCCTTATGGTGCCTGCTGCGCTTAAGAAACAATTGCCTGATGCTGAGAAAGAAGGGCTTATTATCAATCGCGGATTTGAAAAAAATCTCGTGATCTATCCTAAGAATGTTTGGGATGCTGTTGTAGCTGATCTGGCTAAGCTAAATATTTACGATCAAGAAAATCGCGCCTTCGTTCGGGCTTTCACCCGTGGCGCCACCGAGCTTTCGCTTGATGCAGCTGGTCGGGTCTTGTTGCCAAAATCTTTGATGGAATATGCGGGTATCGGCAGTGACTTGGTTTTGGCTTGTCAGCTGGACCGGATTGAGGTTTGGGATAAAAAATCTTACGAAGATATTTTTGATGACGTGCCTGCAAACTTTGCAGATCTTGCCCAAAAGGTAATGGGTAACAAGAAAGGAGGCATTGATGGAGAATAGTTATCACATTCCTGTAATGTTGCAGCCTTGTATTGATGGACTCAATATTAATCCTGATGGGGTTTATGTTGATGTAACTTTCGGCGGTGGCGGGCATTCAAGAGAAATTTTAAAACACTTAAGTGCTAAAGGTAAATTGATCGCTTTTGATCAGGATCCTGATGCGCAACAAAATATTCCAGATGATAACCGTTTGGTTTTTATCGATCAAAACTTTGGATTTTTAAAAAATAACCTTCGTTTAAATGGTGTTAGGGAGGTTGATGGAATCCTGGCTGATTTAGGAGTTTCTTCGCATCAGTTTGATGTTCCTCAGCGTGGCTTTTCCATTCGCCATAATGCTGATTTAGATATGCGAATGGATCAGCACCGGAATTTAACGGCTGCAGAAGTGTTGAACACTTATACTGAAGATAAGCTTCATAAAATTTTTGGAATTTATGGAGAAGTTAAAAACGCAAAATCATTAGCAAGAGCTATCGTAACCTCACGCCTGGAAGCGCCATTTACAGATATTGATAGTTTAAAGGCCGCCATTTCTGCCTATATCCCGAAAGGAAAAGAAAATAAATACCTGGCGCAGGTTTTTCAGGCTTTGCGTATTGAAGTGAATGCTGAAATACAAGTATTGGAAGATTTTTTACAGCAGGCTGCAGATGTATTGAAGCCAGGTGGTCGATTGGTAGTGATGTCTTATCATTCTTTGGAAGATCGTCCGGTGAAGAATTTTATGGCAAAAGGTAAATTTCAGGGCGAGGTAGAAAAAGATTTCTTTGGAAATCAACAGAAGCCATTTAATGTGATTACGCGTAAAGCTGTTGTAGCTACGAATGAAGAGATTGCGCTAAACAATAGGGCGAGAAGTGCGAAATTGAGAATTGCGGAGAAGATATGAATAAGTTCAGGGAAGATATAGAAGAAGAGGAAATTGGGCCTGAACCTGAATTAAAGGCTGTGCCTAAAAAACCAAAAACAGCTGAAGAAAAAATGGATAGCAATTCATTTATCAGTAAGCTTTTTAATGATGGCTTGGTATCGAAAGAGGCGGCAACAGATGCTTTGCCTTATTTGTGTTTTTTGGCCTTTTTGGGGATGATTTATATCGCCAATAGCCATTTTGCCGTAAACAATGTTCGGCGAATTGATAAATTAAATAAAGAAGTAAAAGAATTAAGATGGGAGTATAAATCGTTAAAGGCAGATCTGATGTTCAAGAGTAAATTGACAGAAGTAGCCAAAAAGGTAGATACCCTCGGAATAAAGGAACTGATTGAACCACCAAAAAAAATAATTGTTAAAAGCGATGAATATTAGAGCAAACATCCTGCTTCGCGTATACCTGGCATTTGGCTTAATTGTGCTTTTTGCTTTTGCGGTGTTTTTACGCCTCGGTCAGGTGCAGTTTGTGCAAGGTAAAAAATGGAAGGCAATGGCAGATAGTTTGTCTACCCGCTATGTAAATGTAGAAGCTACCCGTGGGAATATTTATTCAAACGATGGCAGTTTGTTGGCTACGTCTGTGCCTGAGTATGAATTGCGCATGGATATGTTTGCCGGTGGCATTGCCGATGATAAGATTTTCAATGAAAAGGTTGATTCACTTGGTTTCAAGCTTTCTCAAATTTTTAATGATAAAACGCCGAAGGATTATGCCAGAATGTTGCGTAAAGGCCGGCAAGACAGCGCCAGATATCTATTAATACATCGTAAAGTGGGGTATGCAGATCTTAAAACCATCCGGACTTTCCCGCTTTATAATATTGGTAAATTTAGTGGAGGTTTAATCGCTGTTCAGCAGAACAAGCGAATTCTTCCGTTTCAGGCACTGGCAGCCCGTACCATCGGTTATAAAAATGAAAACGTTAAAAATGGGGTTGGATTAGAAGGCGCATATAACGAATATATTAACGGAGAAACGGGAAAAAGACTAATGCAAAGAATTGCCGGAGGAGTTTATATTCCGGTTAATGAAGAGGCTGAAGTTGCACCAAAAGACGGTGCTGATATCATCTCGACAATTGACATTAATATGCAGGATCTCACTCAGAATGCATTGGAGAAGCAACTGAAATTAATGAGAGCGGATCACGGAACTGCTATTTTAATGGAGGTGGCCACAGGCGAGGTAAGAGCGGTAGCTAATTTCTCGAAAATTGAAGAAGGAGTTTATAAGGAAAAATTTAATTATGCTATAGCCGGAAATCAGGATCCCGGATCAACATTCAAACTTGCCTCCTACATGGCGTTGCTGGAAGATAAATTAGTAGATACAAATACCCTGATCGGTACTGGATATTATCAGATTCCAGGAAAGTTAATTACTGATTCACACCCTAAAATAGAAACAGTTACTGTAAAGAGAGCATTTGAAGAGTCATCAAATGCTGCAATTGCAAAGTTGATCAACATGCATTATGGTGCAGATCCGATCAAATTTACTGATCACCTCTATGATTGGCATTTAAATGAAAAAATGGGTTTGCAAATTCCTGGAGAAGCGATGCCAGTGGTTAAAAATCCAAAGACAAATAGAAGTTGGAACAAAAATATGACGCTTCCACAAATGGCTTATGGTTATGAAATGCAGCTGACACCTTTAAAAATGCTGTCTTTCTATAATGCAGTGGCTAATAACGGAAAATATGTTGCACCCATCTTTGTTAAAGAAATTAGAAGATTAGGAAATCCTGTTGAGCAATTTAAAGCCCGTGTGATCAATGAGCAAATTTGTTCGGATGTGACGTTGAGTAAGATTAAAAAAATGCTTGAAGGTGTGGTAAATGAGGGTAGTGGAAAGAAAGTTGTATACAATCCACTTTATAAAATTGCTGGTAAAACAGGTACTGCTCAGGTAGCAGATGCCAATAAAGGGTATAAAGCAAATAAGCAATATCAGGCGTCTTTTGTAGGTTATTTTCCTGCAGATAAACCTAAATATTCCTTGATTGTGGTCATTAATGATCCTAAGGATGCTTATTACGGTGCTACAGTTTCAGGTCCGGTTTTTAGAGAAATAGCAGATAGGATTTATGCCAGTGACATGCAAATGTATAATGATATGCCAACGCGTTTAGTAGGTAATACAGGCAATCCACCAACAAAAGCAGGACAAAGCAAGGCTACGCAGAAAGTTTATAAAGCATTTGGTTTTAAACCATTATTTGCCTCCAAATCTGAATATTACAATATCATCGATACGAGCGCAGGTACTGTTTTTCAGGAAAATTCTGAAAAAAGAGGTGTGATGCCAAATGTAGCTGGAATGGGTTTAAAAGATGCGCTTTACCTTTTAGGGAATGCGGGCTTGAAAACAAAAGTGGCAGGCTCTGGTAGAGTAATTAATCAGTCGATAGCGGCGGGCACAAGGGTAGGTAAAGGTTTAGGCGTACAAATAGAATTGAATTAAATAGAACAATTGAATGATTGAGTTTTGAGTGAGTGAATGTTAAAGGCGATTGTTTCATTCTCTAATTCAATCCTTCTCTAATTAAATAGAACAATTGAATGATTGAGTTTTGAGTGAGTGA